>ERZ827423.179-NODE-179-length-87214-cov-7.440861_pt1 | contig 87214 bp, 75 predicted proteins | sample MGYA00519775_ERZ827423 | MGnify/ENA primary metagenome ERZ827423 (study PRJEB31778, sample SAMEA3449296) | human gut metagenome | biome: human gut; feature: human-associated habitat; material: faeces | place: United Kingdom | collected 2010/2012 ... | reverse complement strand
TGCAGGTTCTTGAGCAGGGAAGCGGGGAACCTCGTGTCTCACCCTCTCCACTGGTCGAGTTGATGTCGAACGACCGGGTAGTTTGTCATCTTTTTCCGTCGAGCTTGCTAGTAATGCATATAGAGTGTGCATGGCAGCGAATGCACCTGTTTACGTGATAAGATATCGCGTGAGCTAGTATCTCAGGAGGAAGCCATGCTGCTGTGTGCACAACATGTTTTACCCGTCTCGTCTGCGCCGATCGAAAACGGCGCTGTTCTGGTCAAAGACGGAAAGATCGCCGACATTGGCAAAGCAGACATGCTGCGCATTCGCTATGCGGAAGAAGAGGTGCGCGATTTCGGCACCGCCGCTATCTGCCCTGGCTTGATCAACCTTTATGCGCGTCTTGAAGATGCTATTTTTCGTGGTCTCATGAGCGACGTCCCCTACGCAGCCTGGATGAAGGAGATCTCCGATCTTCGCAGGCGCCTTTCGGCCGAAGAGTCGTATGAGTCCGCTTACCTTGGCGCGCTCGAGTCGCTTGCAAGCGGCATCACCACGGTGGGCGACATCTCCACAACGGGTGCTGCAGCAAAAGCGGCCGACAAAGTCGGTCTTCGCGCGGTGGTATACCGTGAGATCTCGGCGATCGATAAGAACCTCGTTAACTATTCGCTCAAGAAAGGTGTGAGCGATCTGGAAAAATGGTCATCGAAGCTCGAGTCCGATCGCGTTTCGTTCGGCCTGGCTCCAGCCCCGGTGTTCCAGTGCCATCCACTCATCTATAAGATGGTTTCGCAGTATGCACTCGAGCACAACCTTCCTGTTGCCATGCGCTTGGCTGGCAGCCGCGAAGAGTATCGCTTCGTCAAGAATGGTCGCGCGATCGAGAGCGACATACGCTTCGAGCTCTCAGGCTTCATGGAGCTTCCGCCCTGGTTGCCTACGGGCGTTACTCCAGTGAACTATGTGTTGAACTGGGATGGCTTCGAGGCGGAAAACGTCATGGTCATCTATGGTGTATGCGTTACCCCTGAAGACATCAGCAAGCTGAAAGAATACGACGTTGCCATCGCTGCAACACCGAGTTTGAATGCGCAGCTTGGCATGGGTGTTGCGCCGGTCGATGAATACTTGCGTGCGGGCTTGCGCGTTGGGCTTGCCACTGGTGCTCCTGGCTCGCTCGACTTCCTCGACCTGTTCACGGAAATGCGCGTCGAGCTGCTCATCCAGCGCGCGCTGAACAACCGCGATTTCATCAGCGCTCAAACGCTGCTTGAGATGGGAACGCTCTCGGCAGCGAAAGTGCTCGGTATCGAAGACAAGGTGGGCTCGCTCGAGGTGGGCAAACAGGCAGACATCATCGCGATCGACTTCGCCGGTGCGCATCAAACTTCAGCGAACGACCCGATCTTCACGCTGTTAAGCTCAGCTTCTAACAGCGATATCATGATGACCATGGTCGACGGCGATGTTCTTTTCGAGCGTGGTCAATGGCATGTCGACAGCACCGATGTTGCACGCAATATCGGACGTGTCCTAAGTATTCGCAACGCGCTCAGACCTGACCAGGATTAACCCTCGCGCACTAAAGAGACCAATCCCATCCTCTTCGCTGCGATTGGCTACATCACACCGAATCGAGCCTACGCGCAGCCATGCGGTAGGGTAAAGTGAGCGTGATCGTAGGAAAGTGATGTATCGAAATGGCTGGAAAAAAGCAGAAGATAAGCGCTAAACAGGCTGAAGAGCGTCGTCAGGCCGCACTTGAACGCGCACGTCGTCAAAAAGAAGCGCAGGCACGCAAAGAGTTTTTGAAGCGTGTCGGCATCATCATCGTATGCGTCATCTTGGTTCTCGCTCTTTCGATCCCAACGGTTGGATTAATGTTCCTCGGCGGCAACTCGTAAGAGCGCCGGCGATTTTGGTAAAAGATAAGAGGCCTCGTCTTGTTTGGTATCGGTGGATTTGAGTTTTTCCTCATACTCCTCTTTGGCTTTCTGATCTTCGGGCCCGATAAGCTGCCGGAGATCGCCAAGACTATCGGCATGGCCGTCAACAAATTCAAAAAAGCAAAAGATGAGATGGATGGCGTTATCCGCGAAGAGGTGTTCGACCCCAATGCGGAAGAGCCCTTCAAGAATCCGGCACGTGCTATCGACCGTGCGCACGGCAAGGTGAAAGAAAAGGTCGCACGTAGCGAACATGAAGAGACGTTCGCCGAACGTAAAGCGCGCTACGACCGTGAACGCGCGGAGATGAAGAAGCGCGCTGAAGTCGATGCGAAAAAGCAGGCAGACATCGATGCGAACCGTCAGAAGATGAAAGCTGAAGCCGCTAAGAAGGCAGAAGAGCAAGCGAAGAAGCCTTCGGCCGATGAACTCTACGGCAATGTGCCGCTGAACAAAGAATTTGTGCGCGAGCAGAAGCCTGCTTCCGCCTCAATCAAGGCGGCGCAGCCCAAACCAACCCAATCTCAAGCAGCCCAGTCTCAAGCAACCCAGCCTGAACAAGAGGCCGGCTCCGCCCCTTCCTCTTCTGCGGGAGGTGAAGCTTAGCATGCCTATCGGACCAGCGCGTATGTCGCTCATGGAGCATCTTGGCGAACTGCGTATGCGTCTCGTGCGCATCGTGGTGGTGCTGCTCGTTTCGTGCCTCATCTTCTATCTAGCAACGCCGACCATCGCGCAGTTCATGCTCATGCCGGTTGCACAGTATCTTCCAGCTAACGAAGACGGACAGGTGCTTTTGAATGTGTTCGGTGCGTTCGACGCATTTGGCTTGCGTTTCCAGATCGCATTTTGGGCTTCGCTTGTGGCCACGGCTCCGTTTATCCTCTGGCAGATCTTGGCATTTTTCCTGCCTGCGCTCAAACCGAAAGAGCGCAAATGGTTCGTGCCAACCTTCATTGCAGGTGTGGGGCTGTTCATTCTCGGCACGATCTTCTGCTACCTCATCATCTTGCCACCGGCGTTCGAATGGCTCACCGATCAGGCATCAGGGTTCGCGACCATCATGCCCGAGGCAAGCAGGTGGGTCGATATCATCATCAAGTTCGAGATCGGCTTCGGTTTCGGCTTCGAGCTGCCCCTGATCGTGTTCTATTTGGTCATGTTCAATATCATCTCCTACGATAAGCTGCGCAAGAGCTGGCGATACGTTTATATCGGCCTGCTCATATTCGCAGCCATGGTCACGCCGGATGCTTCGCCGGTAACGATGGGTCTCATGTTCGCCGCGCTCGTTTTGCTCTATGAAGCAAGTCTGCTCGTGGCTCGCATTGCGTTGCGTAAGCGCGCAAAGACCAAAGCGGAACGTGCCGAGATCGAGGCAAAAGAAGCAGAAGAAGCGCGTGAGGAATTGCGTCAGCTTAAGCGAGATTTCGACGAGCATCTTTGGGGAAGCGAAGATGAGCTTGCCCCCGCAAAGAAACCCGCGAAAGCAACGGCTGAGGCAGCCAGCCCTGCGTCGAGCCAGCCTGTCAGCGCATCAGATAAGTCGAGCAAAGGCGAATAATGCACGAACTGGGCATTATGACAGGAGTTATGGAGTCGGTCGAGAGCGTTGCGCGCGAGGCAGGAGCCGAACGCGTGCTCAAGGTCTCGCTTCAGGTGGGTGTCATGACCGAAGCTATCGAAGACGCGCTCCAGTTCGCATTCGAGGCTTTGGCAGAGAATAACGATTATTTCGAAGGTGCCACGCTTGAGGTGGAGATGATCCAACCGAAGAGTATCTGTACGCAGTGCGGTCACGAATTCACACACGATCGCTTTCACATGCTCTGCCCAGAATGCGGCAGTCCCTTCTTGCAGTTGCTCGAAGGCAAGGAGCTGCAGATTTCTTCCATCGAAGTTGACTTACCCGATGAAGAAGACGATACTACCAACCCTGCTCAGGAAAATGAGAGCAGCGAAGTCGACCAAGCGGTCGATTCAGAACACGAAAAGGAGTAACGCTATGCAGATCGATCTCCATAAACCGATTCTTGATAAGAACGACCGTCTTGCGGATGAAAACCGCGAGTTATTCCGCGAGAAGAAGGTATTCGTGCTGGATCTGCTTGCTTCTCCCGGTTCAGGCAAGACCTCTACGATCTTGGCCACCATCGAAGCGCTGCGCGATGAATTCAACATCGCGGTCATCGAAGGCGACATCGCTTCTTCAGTCGATTCCGAGAAGATCAAGAGTCAAGGAATCGCTGCGGTGCAGATCAATACCGGTGGCGCATGCCATTTGGAAAGTGCGATGATCCGTCGCGCGGTGGATGTGCTCGATCTGGATAACCTCGATCTCATCATCATCGAGAACGTGGGCAACTTGGTCTGCCCGACCGATTTCGACCTGGGCGAGAGCATGAAGGCCATGATCCTTTCAGTCCCAGAAGGCGACGATAAACCGCTCAAGTACCCAGGTGTGTTCCAGGCAGCATCCGCTATCGTGCTCAACAAGATCGATACGGCTCCAGTCTTCAATTTCGACGAAGAGCTCTTTTACGAACACATTAAAAATCTGAATCCTACTGCGCCCATCTTCCCGATGTCTGCTACAAATGGTAAAGGCGTTGATGCGTGGGCGGAGTGGCTTGCCGATCAGATCCGCTCACTCTAAAACGCACGGGAGCTCAGCTTGAGCACGCTCGGATACGGAAGCTCTTGAAGGCACGCTGCTTGTGAGAGTGCGAACCGAGCGGCATCTAAACGAGCGTTCTTGAATACCGATCGAGGGAAGAGGCCATCATGGATCTGGAGCAGAAGTACACCTTAAGCGTGCAGGCGCTGAAAGATTATGCGCAGCAGGCGGGATTCAACGAGGTAGTGCTTGGCCTTTCCGGCGGCATCGATTCGGCGCTCGTGGCGGTCATGTGCGTCGACGCGTTTGGTGCTGACCGCGTTCATGCCTATATGTTGCCCGGTCCTTATTCGACTGATCATTCGCTCACCGATGCTGAAGAGCTCGGCGCGAATCTTGGCATCAAGACCGAAGCTATCTCGATCGTCGGCCCCTACGAAGCATTCGTAGCGGCACTTGAACCGGCAGCAGGCGGTAAGCTTTCTGGCCTTGCTTCTGAGAACACGCAGGCACGTTGTCGTATGGTGTGCTTGATGGCGCTTTCCAACACCTACGGCTGGATGATGGTGAATACGGGCAACAAGAGCGAAGCAGCCATGGGCTTCTCGACGCTCTACGGCGATACATCAGGTGCGTTCGCTCCCATCGGGGGCCTGTACAAGACCGATGTGTTCGCGCTTTCTCGCTGGGTGAACGAGCGTGCGGCTGCAGAAGGCAAGGTCCCGCCCATTCCTGAGCACATCATCACGAAGCCGCCCAGCGCAGAGCTCTCACCAGACGCTGAAGACGAGAAGGCGCTCGGCATCGATTACGCCACGCTCGACCAGATCCTGATCGCTCACTTCGAGCAGGGCAAGCCTGCCGAAGAGATCGTTGCAGCAGGCTTCGATCCTGAAGAAGTGGCCTACGCGATCCGCCGCACGAACTCCTACGCGTTCAAGCGCGCCGTCGAACCCCCTTTCCCAGAGGCAAAGTTCTACGATTAGCATTAAGACTTATGCATAAGTTGTGCGTAGAATGACGGTTTTGTGAATCTGAGTCACTGTTACGTATATTTTCTCAATGCTTTCTTGAAATCACGATAAAAGTTGTTAGTATAGTCTGTGTTAGCACTCTTCAAGTGAGAGTGCTAATTCGTATCTGGCGCTGTTTACGCTTATGCGAAGCGAACTAACTCGGGCAGTCAGCCAGCAAACGAGGGTAACAAGGCATTCAAAGGCGAATGCGTTAAAGGAAAGGAAGTACGTATATGAATTTGAAGCCGCTTGGTGATCGCATCATCGTTAAGCAGGACGAAGCTCAGGAAACCACGGCAGGTGGCCTCTACATCGCTCCTGATTCTAAGGAGAAGCCGCAGACCGGTGTCGTTCTCGCTGTTGGCGAAGGCCGCATCAACAACAAGGGCCAGCACCTTCCTATGCCCGTGAAAGAGGGCGATCGCGTTCTCTATGGCAAGTATGGCGGAACCGAAGTAGATGTTGATGGTGAAGCAGTGCTCATCCTTCGCGCCGATGATATCTACGCGGTCTACACCGATTAAGCACCTCATTCATAAACGTTTTGTGACTTAGATTCACGTATCAATTCGAAAGGAATTCAACTAATGGCAAAAGAGATTTTGTTCGATGCAGATGCCCGCAGCGGTATGGCTGCTGGCGTTAAGAAGCTTTCCGATGCAGTCAAGGTGACGCTTGGTCCTAAGGGCCGTTATGTTGCGCTCGAGCGCTCTTTCGGCGCTCCGCTCGTCACCAACGACGGCGTTACGGTAGCGCGCGAGATCGACCTTGAGGATCCCGTGGAGAACATGGGCGCTCAGCTCGTTCGTGAAGCAGCCGTGAAGACCAACGATGTTGCAGGCGATGGCACCACCACCGCAACCCTGCTTGCCGATGTGATCGTGGCAGAGGGTCTGCGTAATGTGACCGCTGGAGCTGATGCGCTTGGCATTCGTCGTGGTATCGAAATGGCAACCGAGGCAGTGGTCGATGCGATCAAGGCTTCAGCGCAGGAAGTTACCACCGAAGATCAGGTGGCGAACGTTGGTACTATTTCCGCAGGTGACGAGGTTATCGGCAAGAAGATCGCAGAGGCTATGGAAGCCGTTGGCAAAGATGGCGCGATCTCCGTTGAAGAGTCCCAGACCTTTGGCATCGACATCGATATCGTGCAAGGTATGCAGTATGATCGCGGTTACATTTCACCTTACATGGCAACCGATACCGAGCGCATGGAAGCAGTGCTCGCAGATCCCTTCATCCTGCTCACCGATCTTAAGGTTTCCTCTATCCAGGATCTTATCCCGCTGCTCGAGCAGGTTATGAAATCGGGCCGTCCGCTCCTCATCGTTGCTGAAGATGTTGAGGGCGAAGCGCTTGGTACGCTGCTTTTGAACAAGCTGCGTGGCACCTTGAACGTGGTTGCGATCAAGGCTCCGGGCTTTGGTGATCGTCGTTCGCGCATCCTCGAGGACATTGCAGTCGTCACGGGTGGCAAAGTTGTTTCCAAGGACTTCGGCATGACGCTTGCTGATGTGAAGCTCGAGGACCTGGGCACTGCGAAGACCGTCAAGGTCACCAAGGACACCACGGTCATCATCGACGGCGCGGGCGATAAGGCTGCAGTCGATGCTCGTATCGCTTCGATGCGCGCTGAACTTGAGCGCCTTGAGTCTGAGTTCGATCGCGAAAAGCTCCAAGAGCGCCTGGCTAAGCTCTCCGGCGGCGTTGCAGTGCTGAAGGTTGGCGCTGCTACCGAATCTGAGCTCAAGGAGAAGAAGAGCCGCATCGAGGACGCGCTGCAGGCAACTCGTGCAGCCGTTGAAGAGGGCATCGTTGCTGGTGGCGGCGTTGCGCTCGTGAATGCGATCCCCGCACTCGACAAGCTTTCCGTCTCCGATAACGACGAGAAGGTTGGCGTTGATATCATCCGCAAAGCGCTCGAAGCTCCGATGCGCGCGATCGCATCCAACGCAGGCTACGAAGGCTCTGTGGTGGTCGAGAAGGTGAAGGGCCTGCCGGCAGGCGAAGGCGTGAACTTCGCGAACGGCGAAACGGGCAACATGATCGCCATGGGCGTGAACGATCCCGTGAAGGTCACCCGTACGGCGCTTCAGTCTGCAGCATCTGTGGCGGCGCTCATCCTCATCACGGAGGCAACCGTCAATGAGATTCCTGCTGAAGGTCCCGACCTGTCCGCACTGGCCGGTGCCGGCATGGGCGGCGGGATGGGCATGATGTAATCCCTCCTTCGGATAATCCGCACACTTGAGAAAAGCTCTCCTTCGGGAGAGCTTTTCTTGTTTATCGAGTTGCATCGGCAGCTGAGTATACTCACATATTTGAGCAACAATTCATTATGAATGAGAAATGAATGCAAAAAGCATGCTATACTAGGGGCAAAGAAAGAGGGTGATGAAGATGCCAGCGTTACAGGTCAAAGATTGTCCAACAGAAGTGTATGAAGAGCTTCGTCGTTGCGCTTCTCGTGAGAACAGGAGCATCTCTCAGCAGGCGCTTACGATTCTTGAGGATTACCTGGGGTTCAGAGATTTCGCTCCGCACGATCGATCAGTGTCTGCATCAAAGAGGGCTGCTGAAAATAATAGCTATAGAGAAAAGCGGAAGCGCATATTCGAACGGATCGACAAATTACCAGCCATTCCAGTTTCGGAATTAGCTCCGTCTTCCGCAGATATTCTTGCAGAGATTCGTGAAAAGGAGGCACGATGATCGTTCTTGATTCAAGTGCTGCATGCGATATGGTGCGCAAGACTGAAGAAGGAATGGCTTTTCGCGCGCTCATGCTTTCAGAAGAGAAGGTAATCAGCTGTGAACTGCTTCGAGCTGAAGTTGTAAGCATATTTCGAAAGCTGTGCAGGCATGGACTTATTCCTATTGAAAAGGTGCAGAGCTTTCTTACTGAGTCGACTGCTCTCGTCAATGAATACTATTCAATCCAGGAGCTTCAAGAAGAAGTGCTTTCTGAGAGTATTCGATTGGATCATTCCTCCTACGATATGTTCTATTTTGTACTGGCGCGCCGTTTTGGCGCAACGCTGTTCACTCTCGATCGCAAACTCATTCGGCTCTGCGAAGAACAGGGTGTTCAATGCGTTGCCATTCTAGAGAATGGTGAATTCTAATGACGGTTAGGGTAGAAGCGTAGCAATGATCATTCATGTTGAAACCTTAGAAGATAAGCGGCTTGAGACCTATGTGGGTCTTACTGAAATTCAGCTGCGCAATCGGCTGGAGCCAGAAAAAGGCATCTTCATCGCCGAATCCGAGAAGGTCATCGTGCGGGCGCTTGATGCAGGCTATGAGCCGCTCTCGCTTCTGATTCCTGAACATCGCTTGCAGCGCAGTGCGCGCTTGGTCGAGCGTATCGAAACGCAGTATGCCTTGGAAGAGAAGGCAGGTGCGGGTGGCAGCACGAACGACGAGAGCATCCCTATCTTCGTTGCGCCCTCAGATGAGATAGAGAAGCTCACGGGTTTCGAGCTTACGCGCGGGGTGCTTTGTGCCATGAAGCGTAAGCCCCTACCAAGTCTTGCTGATCTGTTGGCAGATGCCTATCGTGTTGCCGTGCTCGAAGATATCACGAACCATACGAATGTGGGCGCAGTCTTCCGTAATGCGGCTGCGCTTGGCTTTGATGCGCTCATCGTCTCGCCGGGCTGTTGCGACCCGCTCTATCGCCGCGCGATCCGCGTTTCTATGGGAACAGTCTTTCAAGTTCCGTGGACACGCTTTCCCGGCACGGTGGAAGACTGGCGCGAATCGGGTGTAGCGGCGCTGAAACGGGAAGGCTTCACCACTGTGGCGCTTGCGTTACATGATGAATCGGTCTTTTTGGATGATGTGCGTTTGCAACGTCCTGAAAAACTTGCGGTGTTGCTTGGAACCGAAGGCGAAGGATTGCAGCAGGGTACGATCGAGATGGCGGATCTTGTTGCGAAGATCCCGATGCGGGAAGGTGTCGACTCGCTCAATGTTGCGGCTGCATCGGCTGTAGCATTCTGGGAGCTGCGCATGCGCTAAGGCTCTCGATCGCAGGTTCGAGCATCTTCGTCCTTATCTGAGCAAGCAGCGAGGATTATACGTAAAACCCCGTGCCATTAGGAGCGTTCAAGCATCGAATCGAGTGCTTTTGCGGTATCCTGATTATCCGTATGAAAGATGAGACTACACACGAAGATAACGAAAGAGGATCGATGATTTCAGCAGAAGAACAGTTCCGTGTGATCGCTTCTGGCGCAGCTCAGATTATTCCTGAAAAAGCCCTGATGGAAAAGCTTGAGCGCAATAAGCCGCTCAATATCAAGTTGGGCGTCGACCCAACAGCTCCCGATCTGCATCTTGGTCATGCTGTTCCGCTGCGCAAGCTGCGCGCGTTCCAAGATCTGGGCCATCAGGTCACGCTTATCATCGGCGATGGCACGGCGCTCATTGGCGATCCTTCAGGTCGCAATGTTACGCGTCCGCCGCTCACGCGCGAGCAGGTTGAGCAGAACGCAAAGACCTATATCGAGCAGGCGTACAAGATTCTCGATCCCGAAAAGACCACATTGCGTTTCAATTCTGAATGGCTGCTTGCACTCGATCTTGAGGGCCTGTTGAAGATCACGTCCAATTTCACGGTCGCACGCATCCTTGAGCGTGACGATTTCACGAAGCGCTACAACAACAATCAGCCGATCAGCTTGCACGAATTCCTCTATCCCACTATGCAGGCCTACGATTCGGTCTGCATCGATGCCGATGTTGAACTGGGCGGCACCGACCAGCTGTTCAACCTGCTTGCTGGTCGTGAGCTCATGGAGAAGATGGACAAGGAACCACAAGTTTGCCTCACCTTGCCGCTGCTCGAAGGCACCGATGGCGTTCAGAAGATGTCGAAGAGCTACGGTAATTACATTGGCCTTACCGATGAACCGAACGATATGTTCGGCAAGGTCATGTCCATTCCTGATGAATTGATGGTGAAATACTATCGTCTCGCTTCCACGAAATCGGTCGACGAGATCGATGCGATCGAAGCAGGCCTTGCGGATGGTTCGCTCCATCCGAACAAGGTGAAGCGCGAGCTCGCGCAGAATATTGTGGCAGCCTATTACGATGAAGCAGCAGCTAAGGAAGCGGAGGCTGCGTTCGATCGCGTGTTCAAACAGCACGATGTGCCCGAAGATATTCCTGAGTTTGCTGCTGACCTTACGCCAAACGATGAAGGGCTTGTGTACGTTGCGAAGCTTATCAGCGATGCTGGTATGGCGAACTCGGTAGGCGAAGCACGCCGCTTGATCGATGGTGGTGGCGTGAAGGTGAATGGTGAAGCACTGGCACCAAAAGCGTACAACGTTGAGCCGAGCATGCTCAAGGGTGCGGTCATCCAAGTAGGAAAGCGCAAGTTCGTTCGCCTTGTCTAACAGGCTGGTTCGTGCATTTTAGGTTTGCGCGATGGAGAGTTAAAAAGCGCAAGCGTGGAACTTCAGTGATTCAATACGTTCTTTTTGCTGGGCTTTCAGGTGCGCGTGATTGAGTATGATAAGGTTAGCGCGAAGGAATCACATCGCTGCATTCAGCTACGTGATTGCATGTGAAAAGGGGAGGGGTAAACCATGAAATACCGTGCAACTATCGTTTCTCCCCAAGGCGCTGCGCCTGCTTCAAGCTCGATCGAATTTGAGAGCGAGTATCGCGCTGGATCCAAGCAGAATATCCAAGACGCACGCTACAAGATGCTCGAACTACATGGTTCTGAGGCAGTCAGCTGGACAGTAAAAGACATCGAGCGCGTTCCGGAAGCTGAGCAAGGCGTGATCCAAGAGCAACTCATGCTCGATTTTCGTGAACCGACTGAAGAGCCTAAGCGCAAGCGTCGTAGTGTGAAGCGCGGTATCGCGTAGCTCGTTCGAAGCTTGTGCGTGATTCAACACATGGAACAAAAGAAAGCAAACGCCAGATCAAAGGGCAGATCGAAAAACAATGTAGCTAATCGATCTACGCGTAAGAAAAGATCTGCTTCTGTGAGAAAACCTGATTCGAAATCAAATATCGCGAAACGCGATAAAGCGCTGAAAGCTGGGCAGTTTTGCCCTGTTGATGAGCGGTGTGGTGCCTGCCAGCTGCTGGCAATCCCTTATGCCGGTCAACTTACTTCGAAGCAAGCTGAGATCGAGGAGCTCTTTGCGGACGCGCTTGCAGAAGATGGCGCAACCATTCAGTCGATCCTTGGTATGGATGAACCGCTCCACTATCGTAACAAGGTTATTTCGCCTTATGCACCAGGGAAACGTACGGTTTCAAAAGCGCATGCTAAAGATACGAAGCATTCGCAGGAACAAAGAGCGGGCAAGCGAAATGTCAAGAACCGAAGCGAGCAACGTGAGATCCTCTGTGGCATGTATGCAAAGGGTACGCATCGTATCATCCCCACCGATGAATGCTTGATCGAAAACCAGGTGGCTAAGAAGATCATTCAAGCGATTCGCCTGGTGATGATGCGCTATGGGATCGAGCCCTACAACGAAGACACGGGCAAAGGTTTCTTGCGTCACGCGATCGTGCGAGTGGGGCATCGATCGAATGAGGTGCTCGTAACGCTCGTAACCAATGCCGAAGATTTTCCAGGCGCGAAGAATTTTGCGCGTGAGCTCGTAAAACGCTGTCCTGAAATAACCACGATCGTTCAGAATGTGAATACGCGCGCAACGAACGTTATCTTGGGAGAAGGAAAGGAACGCACGCTCTATGGACCGGGCTTCATTCTTGATCGCCTGTGTGGATTGAGCTTTCGTATTTCATCTCATTCGTTCTACCAGGTGAACGCGGTACAAACAGAAGTGCTCTACGAGGCAGCGATTGAATTGGCGCACCTACAAGGCACAGAGCGTATTCTCGATGCCTATTGCGGTACGGGCACGATCGGGCTGGTGGCTGCGCGAGCGCTTCAGGAGAAGTCTCCTGCAGCGGCGAAGGACGGTGCCTTGGTTGTTGGCGTAGACAAGGTGGAGTCTGCGATCGTGGATGCACGTAACAACGCGAAGCATAATGGCATAGAGAATGCATCGTTCATAGCTGAGGATGCGGGAGTATTCATGAATGAGATGGCAGGAAGAGATGAAGCGCTCGACGTGCTCTTCATGGATCCGCCGCGATCAGGCGCCAGCCTCGAATTCCTGCAAGCAACTGCCCACTTGCATCCGCGCCGCATCGTCTACATTTCCTGTAATCCGAAAACGCAGGCGCGCGATGTTGCCTACTTGCGTGAGCGGGGTTATCGGCTCGAAGCAATCCAGCCCGTCGACATGTTCCCCCACACTACCCACATCGAAAACATCTGCGCTTTAGTTGTGGCAGACCCTATAAGCTAACAGTTCATGGACTCGATCAGCGAAGAGGGTGGGGCAACGAGGTGACTCTTCGCCGACTAAATTCGTTTTAATAAAACCCGAGCGAAGCAGCGACGCATGAGCGAATCAGCACACGCTGATTCGCGAACAGGGAAGCGGGGAACCTCGTGTCTCGCGCTCTTCGCTGATCGAGCTCTGCTAGTCGATAGGTATACAAATGACGAGGGTGCGTTCGTTACTGAATTCGTGGTACGAGCAGGTGCAGAAGGTGACAGCGAACGGAGGATCGGTGCTGTTGTCGAGCACGACGCAGGCTTTTGAGCGATCATCTTCGTACCAGGCACGAAAGGCTTCTTCATCAGTGAAGCGCGTATGTTTTTCGACCTCATCCCCATTGATGATGCGTACGTAAGCAACGCTCAACCGCTGCTTCCCTGCAGGTGTTTGCAGGCAGATGGTAGCATGTTCGCGCGCGTAAGTTTCATCGGAGTATTTTGCGAAATCGCTGAACATCGAGCCGTTGTCCATGTGGTGTCCGTAGACGACCGCATTCAAAACAGAGCCAGAGCCATCATCGCTCGTATCCAAGTAAGGCACGCCGAACACACTGTAATTGCGATAGATATCATGGTGAAGATAGAAGGAAGGATCATCCTTCACTCCGCGCAAGATAGGATAGTTGATCGCTGTTCCAGGAACATTCACCCATGCGATAAGGTCAGGATTGACTGTGCGCCAGTGCTGCCAATCGACCTCAACGAAGTCATCATAGGTATCTCCCGTGCCGTCAAGAGCATCGTGTTCGAATGAGATGCCATTCGGATTGGGAGAGATGTTCGCGTTCGCTTGCATGAAGAACAAGCTGATGAACAAACCAAGGGCAACGAACACGAGCGCGAGACCTGTTGCCATCAGCTTGTTGGATCGTCGCTGCAGTCTCATGAGTCGATGAAGGAACGAAAGATGCGACGGCGCTGTTCGCGGGCGCGTTTGCGTTTGTGCGCACCGATGATGAGTATTGCATTGCCGCCGACAAGGAGCACGAATGCTACGCACATAACGCCGAGCGTGGCAGCGCCAGTCTTGGCGAAAGAAGCCTTTGGTGTGGACGGACCATCGTTGCTTGTAGCGCCTGTTTGCTGAGGAGCTTCAGCCCTATGTTCGCGAGTTTCACCCTGTTGCTCTGCATCAATCGCATCGTTTTGTTCTGGCTCGGGTTGAGGCTCGGTAGGTACCAAGGCATCGCTGGCATCTCCGCTTGTGTCAGTATCATCGGGCGGTTCTGCTTCAGTGGGAGGCTGATTCCCTTCCGGGGTGGTATTTGCTGGTGGATCTTGCCTATTTTCGTTCGATTCGTCTTGCGGTGGCGTTCCGGGGTCATCGGGCTCTTCTGGCTCGTCTGGTTCTTCTGGCTCGTCTGGTTCTTCTGGCTCATCATCTTTCCATTGAGCGTAAAGAACGACCGTGCTGTTGTCTTCCGTGCGGAGGTTTTTCACCAGCTGTTCGTCTTCATAACTGATTCCTGTTCCATCGGGCGCAGTATTCCATGAAATCCAGTGCGCGCCTTCCTTTTCGAACGTGTTGGGATGAAGCGTTTCGGCGATGTTGTAAGCGAGCGATTGCGCCTCCATGGTTCCTGTGCCACCATTTTCTTCGAACACAACGAGACACCGATTTGCTATCCAAGTGGCATAGAGCGTAACAATTTCATTTGCCCGATCAGCTAGATTCAGTACGAATTCTTCATTGTCATACCAGATGTCGGGGACGAAAGGGCTGTTATTCCACTTGAACCAGTGAAATCCTTCGCGACTGAACTGATTGGGGTCGAGCGAGGCGAGTTGGTCGAAGGTGAGTTCCTGGTTGGTCATTGCGCCATTTCCGCCCATAGCTTCAAAGACGATAAAATATGTGATTGGCTCCCATTGCGCATAAAGACGGATCACACTCCCTTCGACAGTAGCAAGATTTTCGACTATCTGTTCGTTGGTGAAAGTGGTGCCATTGCCCTGTGGGGCGCTATTCCATCCGGCAAAAAGGTAGCCACTTCTCTCATATCGGTTGAAGCAAAGGGGCGTAGCAGTACCGTATAAAAGCTGCTGATCGGGCATCTCTCCACTTCCTCCCTGGCTTTGGAAGGAAATGCGATACGAATTTGGCTGCCATAAAGACTTGACCGTTATATCTGAATACACTGCAGAAAAGCTTTGATCCCAATCGACGAAAGTATAACCAGTCCGAAGTGGTGTGTAGGGAGCGATGGCTTTAGAGCCAAAGCTGATCTTTTGAGACGAAAGAGCTTCGCCTTCCGCGCCAATGAATGTTACGGTGGGATTTTTAGCCCATACTGCAAAGACAGTGCTTGCAGTCGAAGGCATTGTCATCTTAGTAATCAGGCTCGATCTAGCAGCGTTGAAAGTGTTTTGATTGGTAATAACGGCAAGTTTCGTCTTAGACCACCCGAGGAAGGTATAACCTTCACGGATGGGTCTAATGGTGGTGAGATCGAACGTGCTTCCTTCGGCGTGGTAGCCTGCATAGTTATTTGCTTTTGGGTCGGAGTAGATTTCAGAAGAGGTGCCGCCGGCGAGGTCATAGGTGAGTCCGTAGGAGCGGGTGAAGGTGATGTCATCAACAAGATTGCCTGCATTAGGCCCCGCTGAGCTTATTGCTTTGAAGGTGAATCGGGTCGTTGTTTGTCCGCCTGGAATGACGTAGGTTCCTGTGTAGGTTTCCCAATCTACGTTGTGCAATCGTTCATTATCGTAGTTTGATGAAGACGGCGTTGCAATGATCGTGCCCACACTGCCCGTTTTGTTTCCTAGTCCATTGGTAGTAGTGCGTGTAGCATTTTGGGCGGCTTGAGACGAAAGTGACCCGATCATGACCGACATAGAATCGAGATGAGTTTTCGATCTTGAGCAATGCTTGAGCGACCATTTGTATATGGCTCCCGGCTCGGATGAAATATCTTGGTAGATGTACGTGCCAGTTTGTCCAGCTGTGAGTTCTGCATAATAATTGCCATTAAGTTCTCGTTGGATTTCCACACAATTAGCAACTTGAGCTTCGACACCGTTTTCCCATGTATTGGAAGGGTCGTATGTCTGATTCGAGTTCCATCCAAACTGTGTTTTATCGAAATGAGAAGGGAGCGCTGCCCAAACATACTTATGAGGGTGTTTGTTGCAATCGTTTCCGTTAGCTATTTTGAGCCTGTTCAGATCGAGATAGATCCACGATTCAGAACAGTCATAAATCTCTTTCATGGCATAGCTGAAAGTGCCATTGACGATCTTGGCTGTTGCTGCCTCCGCGCTCTTCGTTGGAATGGACAGAGCAACAAGGGCAAGAACGGCACTGATGAAAACGAGGAGGACTGATGTTCGCTGTTGAGTGCAAAGAAGGCGATGCTTCATTGAGAAATCCTCTCCGATGAACCGAGCATATTGGCCGCAATGGCAGCGGTGATCGATTGGGCTTTCTTGCGATGGAGACATGAGATTCTGATGAAGCTGATTCCGATAAGCACGATAACTCCCGCGGCAATAAGGAGCGGTAGTAGTGCGCTCCCCGTCTTGGCAAAGGTGCCCTTTTGCTCGGGGGTAGGGGCTTCGGAAGCAGGAACAGGCTCATCGGGGCTCGATGCTGCAGGAGGCTCTTCGGGGGCAACGATGCGCACGGTCTGATTCTCGTCTTCGGGATCTTCATGCGTGGCGATCTCGGATTCATCGCACAGGAGCTTCTCATAGACGACCAGTTCCGTTCCTGGTTCAAGTGCGCTTGCATTGAAGTTGAAAGAGACCTCGATCGAGCCGTGCTCTGCTTGCGGGGAGAAGGTGGTTTCACTCGAGATAACAGCACCTGCATCGTCGGTTAGTGGGATGGCCTGGACCTCGCCTTGTTCGTTAACTTCATTCTTCATGAGCGTTCCTACAACGCGGTACGGTTTGTCCGGGCTGAGGTTCTCGAACGCTACGGTGTCTATCACGTGCACTTCGGCATCGTTCAATATCTCGTGATCGCCATCGCTCTCATCGAGCGCGGTCGTTGCGATGCGCGGTCTTGCGGTCGACACGGTTTGTTCGCTGTTATCTCTTTCGTGATGCTCGAGGATGACCTCATCGTCTTTCAGGAGCGTCTCGTATACGACAACATCTTGAGGTGCTTCTGCAAGACCATCGAGAGGGATCTTCACCTCGGTCGTGCCGCTCGCTACGCTCGGGGTGAACGTTGTTTCGCCTGCAGCACCTTCAAGCTGGCTTCCTGTTTCAGGATCCACGAGCGTTGCGCGCAAGGTGTATGCGCTGTTGGTCTCGAGATTTCCATAGCGCACGTGGTCGTTGATCACTCCTTCTTGCGTGATGCTCACGAACTTGTCGCGGTCATTCGCGTCGGAAGCGGTGGTAACGATCCAAGGCTCGGCGGGATCGTGATTTTCAATCACGCCGAAATCGAGGCGCTGCTTTTCGCGATAGATCGAAAATGTGGTTGTTACGAGTTCAAGCCCTTCGTTAGCAGCGCAGGGAAGCTCTTCGAGCGTGTAGGTGTCGTAGGGGAGAGCACCTAGGTCGTCACGCGCTTCAGTGGTGAAGGTATCGCTCGCTTTGCCGAACCATACGCCACGGCCAGCTTTGCGCTCTTCCTCTTCGTCGTTCGCGTTGGTCTCGTGCGTATGCTTTACGAAGGCAGAAGAAGTGTCGATCTCGCCATTGGCATCGGTGACGACCACGTGTGCTTCACCGGTGGTTTGCGACGTTATCCTGAATGGCACGCCAACCAGGCGCTCATTGTTCACCTCGCGAACTTTGATGAAATTGAGATCGCCGCGTTTCACGAAATTCTTGAATGCCGGTTCATGCGCGCCTTCGACACTGTCGGAAAAGCGAACGATCTGTCCGTCGGCAGTTATGCTGAACGGCCGCGGGTTGCCATCCGAAAGGTTGTACCCATCGCCTGCGCTTACTTCGGTGAGCGTGTATTCACCGTAGGGCAGGGTAGTAGGCGCGAGTGCTGCTTTACCTTCCTTTGCAACGAGCGTGGCGCATACTTCTCCTGGCTGATAGAAGATGCCATCGACCTTGACCTCGTGGCTGTTGCTATTGGTGATGGTGAAGGTGGTGTTGTCTAGCGTGCCTGATCCGAGAGCGCTTTGCAGCCTCGATTCTGCATCACGCTTTTCAAGCTCAAGACCGCCGCGCATGATGCTATCAGCAATGATCGGCGTATTGTAGCTCGAGACTGCTTCCACGCTGTTCGCGCATCCCGTGACCGTCCTACGACGGCCGACTCATTGATCTTGTAGCCGGTGGGCGCTTTTGTCTCACGGATCTCATACGTGCCTATCGGCAGCGTGATCGTGCCCGCGGTGTCGTGGAAGAAACCATCGCCGCTTACTTTGCAACCATCCCCCTTGCGTAGATCGACGATGCCGCGCTCATCGGTTCTTACGACCCAGGTGCGCAGCGGTTCGACCTTGCCATAATCACTCTCGAGCGTGGGGAAGAAGCGAATCGTGAATTCTGCGCCTGCGAACGAGCTCGCGCCTCCTTGAATGTTGTTGTAGCTGTCATTGTAGACGTAGTCGGAGTCGTGCTTGGCAAGCAGGATGGGGGTTGGATCGTTTTGAGGCACTTCGTTAAGTGTTACCTCATTCGTTTTACCAGCTGAAACGGTTGCCTCATGAACGCTAGAATCGAGTGCAAAACCCTCCGGAGTTGAAAGCTCCTTTACATAATAGGTGCCGACGGGGAGCGCTTTCGATCGTACGCATCCTTGTGCATCGGTAGTGAGCATTTGTTCAAGATCGGTACAAGCTTCGTCTGCGTAGATGCCGTACTTTGCTCCTGCAAGCGAGTAGCAAGGATTGTTGTTCGAAATATCAGGCAGTATGCTCTGTTTGTTCAATTTGAGATATCCAACAAGATCTTCGTGAACTTGAAAGGTGCCCACGATGTTCTGCATGTTGTGCCCATCGATATCGGAGCAAACGTCTAGGAAGAATCGATAGCTCACTGTTTGAGTGGCATAATCGACCGCAGTTACTTCGACCCAGCCGCTCTGTACTTTCGGTTCTCCGGCACCGTTGTTGTCGACGTTTCCACCGCAATCGCCCCAGGCGAAATGCATACCTTTTACATAGCTGTAGTCGTAGGAGCCTCCACCAGGGGTATGAACGGTACCACCCGGGGCAACATGGTTTTGATCAGCATTAACGACCTCGGGATTGATGCAATGGTTGAAGTGCACCGCAAAGCCATAGGTGCCGCTCTTCTCAGGCCATCCCATTACTGCTGCCATATTGCCGCCTGAATCACACGTGCGGATGAGCGCAGAATCGGCATCGAGAGAAAAGCGCTCGCCAACTACAGGATTTGCGGCGCTGAAAAGGCTGAATAGGGGAGGTTCTGTATTGAAAGCACTTTCCTGGTCTTCGCTTTGTGTCTGTGTTTCGCTCCCATCGTCCAGCACTATTTCTATTGTTCCTCCGAGCGGCGAAGTGCTTATGCATATCGAGCCGTTTTGATAGATATATTGCGAAAGTTCACTGCCTCCTTGCATAACGCGAATGGTCTCGACATGCGAGGCCTTCTCTTCGTCATCGAAGAGCTTGAGGTTGATCGTGGGAGCATCAGCGCTGAAAACCTGCTCGAGGGCCTTCTCGGAAGCAACGCCATCGATCGATTTTGCGATCTTCACGTTTACGGGAAGCTCGGTGTGCTTTTGGTCGATCGGCACATACCACGCAACAGTGAGATCGTCCTCAGCATAGTGAGCGGGAAGCTCTATGATGCCCTCTTCGGCGTTATAGGTTGCTTCGGCGGTGATATCCTGCGTGCCTTTCCCCATTTCGCTCGTGCTCGCATAGTCTTTGAGCACACGAAAGCACCCTTCATCGCTTGAGGTGGCAAGAAGCGCGGGGTGGCAGTTCGCGCAGACATAGGTATGTTCGCTGTCGCTCCACCTTTCGCCTGAGTTAACAGAGGTGAGATCGATGGTTCGATCGGTGAAGGGCACGTTCGGCCCTATCTGATCGGGTTCGGCGAAATGATAGAGTATGCGAGCCGCAGAAGGGTGCACTTCATCAGCTTTCGCAGGCGAAGCGATTCCCGGAAAGGCCAGACAGGCAAGGCATGCTCCTAGGCAGAGCGCCATGAAAAGGCGCACGAAGCGTTTTGTTCGCCAGGGGTGTTCTTCGCGTTCAGCGTGCGGATGGCAGCAGCGAGAAGCAATCTGCGTTTGCGCAGATGATCGTAAGAGGGCGTAGAACTGGAGTGGCGAACCAAAATGAGGCATAAGAACTTCCTTCACTCAGGGCGGAATGCTTGTTTACGCTTTAGTGTGAAAGTCGAACCTCAATAAAACTTGAAAAATATCTGATGTAATATGAAGAGCTAACTTACAAAAATTTGAACTTTTTCTGAATTGCGTAAGGGGAAACCATGACGGAAGCTGAAAAGAATCGCTCATCGCTCATCGCATATTTCGAATCAGGATCGAAGGATAACGATCAAAAACTTGGCGTCGAGGTCGAGCATTTCATCATTGTGAGCAGCGACGGGACCCCTTTCACCTATGCTGCGCAAGGCTCTATTCCTGGGGTGCATGAGGTGCTCGAACATCTGCTTTCTACCTATCCGATCATCTATCAGAATTCAGAAGGCGAACTGATCGGTTGTGCCAATGAAGAGGCATCGATCACCCTCGAACCCTCTTCTCAAATAGAGATATCGATCGCGCCGTTTTCCGAAGTGGCGCGGATCGAAGCTGCCTACGAGCACTTTCGCGCTGCGATCGATCCGTTCCTTTGCGCGCATGGGGCAAAACTGGTGAATGCGGGGTATCACCCTACGCGTAAGGCAGAAGAGCTTACTCTCATTCCTAAAGAACGATATCGCCTGATGGACAAGCATTTTGCAGATTTGGGTACACTCGGTTTGCGCATGATGCGCGCCTCGGCTTCCACGCAAGTCTCGATTGATTACACCAGCGAAGCAGATGCCGTGCGTAAGATGCGCATCGCAAGTGCGCTCGCTCCGATCCTTGGCGCGATAGCGGATAACGTGGCGGTCTATGAGCGCGAGGTCGGTGCCTATCCGCTCGTTCGCTTAGCGGTATGGCGCAACGTTGATGACGACCGTTGTGGTGTGGTGCCCGGCGTTTTCAAGCCAGGGTTCGGGTTCGGAGCGTATGCCGATTGGTTGCTTTCGACCTCGCCCATTTTCATCAATGCGAAACAGCCGGATGGAACCATCGTAGAACAGGCGGAGTCTACGCGCAGCGCGGCTGAGATCTACAAGAATACCGCCATGACGAAGGCTGATATCGAGCATCTTATTTCCATGTTCTGGCCCGATGTGCGCTTGAAGCGTTTTGTTGAGATCCGTCCAGCGGATTCATTGCCGCAGGAGTATCTTACGGGCTATGCCGCGCTCATAAAGGGACTCTTTTATAGTGAGGAGAGTATGCGCGCGCTCGAGCAGGAGTTTGGTGTTCGAAAAGATATTCAAGGCGAAGATATCTGGCCGCTTGATGAGCGAGCAGTGGAAGATGCGATCGATGCGATTCGTTCGCGCGGGTATGAAGCGCGTTTCTATGGCGAGAAGGCAAAGAGCTTGCGCGACTGGATCGAACTCCTCTTCAATCTTGCACGAACGGCGTTGTCTGAAAACGAGCGATCCTATCTCAAAGGCATTGAAGCATTTGCTCTGAGCAAAGCATGGAAGCTTAATGGGTAGCTGTCTGTACAGGAATAGATAATTTCGATCAGGGAGAGCTGCATTCTTGAGCATTCAGAAGCATGAATACTCAAAGAGTTGCTACAATTACAGGCATATAAAAAACGACGAGAGGAGTAGCCATGGAGAAAACTTCGTGGTCATGGGCACAAAAGGGCATCATCGCGCTCTTTGCTGCAATGGTTGCTTGCTGTTGTGTGTTCCTTGCAGGGTGCGCTGAAAACAGCGAAGAGGCTGTTCGAAATGTTGTTACGACCGAACTTGATGCGGTCAAGAATTCCGACACTGAAACGATCGAAGCGATCGCGGGTGATTCAAGTGAGTTCCAAGCGTTAAGCACGTATGGCATTTCTGCAACTGATGCGTATGAAGCAGTGTTCAATGGTTTTGATTACAAGATCGAAAGCGTTAAGGTTGACGGCGACAAGGCAGTTGTTGGCGTGAAGCTTACTGCGAAAGACTTGACGAAGTTCCAGAGCGCATTGGTTGAGGCAGCTCAGAATCTTGCGAAAGATAGCTCTTTTACCAGCATGACCACTCAGGAAATGAATCAGGCGATCGGTAAGCTGGTTCTCGATACGATCAAGGACCTTCCGACTACCGAGACCGATACGGTTGAGCTTGATGTGGTAAAGAAGGATGGCAAGTGGCAGCTTTCAAACAGCGCGGGTGTAGCGCTGCAGGAAGCGCTGTTCCCTTCGAGCGTCATGAATTCCATGGGCAACTAAGGGTAGCATCTACCTTCCAAGAGACGAAGAAGCCCGGGCGATACGCTCGGGCTTCTTTTTGTTTTTGGGAAAGTGGTGTATAGCAATAGGGCAAAGTGGCAAGTCTTAGAAGTCGATCTCATCTGCATCCCAGAAGCGCCCCGTAGGGTTCTCCTGCGCGGAAATGACCGCCATTTCTTCAAGCGTGAGTTCGAAGTCGAAGACTTCGAGGTTCTGTTTCATGCGCTCGATGTTGCCCGACTTCGGAAGGGGAAGCATGCCGAGCTGGATGAGCCACCGCAAGCACACCTGCGCGTTCGATTTTCCATAACGCGCGCCGATCTCTGCGATCGCTTCGTTTGTAAGGGTCTTGCCGCGTCCAAGCGGGCTCCACGCTTCAACTACCAGGTCGCGCTCAAGGCAGTACTCGAGCGTTTCTGTTTGAATGCGCCCAGGATAGAACTCGATCTGATCGACCATCGGTTCGATCTCGGCATGCTTCAAGAGCGCTTCGATGTGATGCGGTTTGAAGTTCGAAAGCCCGATCGCGCGCACAGCGCCGTTCTTGTAGAGATCCTCGAGAGCGCGCCAGGTATCTGCATTGATCGCTTCGGCCTCAGCGCCGAACTGCTTTTCGTTCGCAGGCCAGTGGATGAGGAAAAGGTCGAGATAGTCCACGCCCAAGCGTTCACACGACGCATTGAACGATTCCATGGTCTTGGCATAGCCACGATGCGTGTTCCAAACTTTCGACGTGATGAAGAGCTCTTCGCGCGGCACGCCACACGTTGCAAGCGCACGCCCGATACCGGCTTCGTTCTCGTAAATTGCGGCGGTATCGATCAGGCGATAGCCAGCCTCAACAGCATCGCATACCACGCGGCATGCTTCGTCGTCCGAGGTGTTGTAGGTGCCAAACCCAATGCGCGGCATGGTCACACCGTTCTTCAACGTAAAAACATCTTGCATGTTTGAACTCCTTCAGTAGCTTGCCTTAACTATACCTAAAGATGACAAACTACCCGGTAATTTATCATCTTTTTAGCGCACAATAAAAGAAGCGGGACAGCTTCGTACTGCACCCGCTTCTGTGGCTATTGATAGGTTGCGCTTTGGGTTACGAGCGGGAAAGGCCGTCCACGGAAAGCACGTCGCCAGAAATGTAGCTTGCCTCGTCGGATGCAAGGAAGGCAAATGCGTTCGCGATGTCTTCAGGTTCACCCATGCGTCCGAGTGGGATGGTCTTGATGAGCGGCTCGATGACCTCGCGAGGCAGCGCATCGACCATATCGGTATGCGTAACGCCAGGTGCAACTGCATTCACACGAATCTTATGCGGCGCGAGTTCGCGCGCGAGCGACTTGGTGAGGCCATTCACTGCGAACTTCGAGGTGGGATAAGCGCATCCAGCAGGCTGGCCGTAGATGCTCACCATCGAAGAGGTGTTGATGATCGCACCACCCGTTCCTTGTTCGATCATGATGCGAGCAGCAGCCTGCGAACACATGAAGGTTGCTTCAACGTTGAGGCGCATGACCTTCTGGAACTCTTCGAGCGTGTAGTCCACCAGCTTGGTGCGTGAATCGGTGCCAGCATTGTTCGCCAGGATGTCGAGTGAACCGAACGTATCGACCACGCTCTTGAAGGCAGCTGCGATCTCGTCAGGATTGGTAAGGGCAGGATGAAGGCCCATGACCGGAGCCTCAGGATCGTTCTGCTTGATCTTTTCGAGCGCTGCATCAACGGTTTCTTGGCGTGATCCGAACAGGGCGACCTTCGCGCCTTCAGCAAGGAATTTCTCCACAATGCCGAATCCGATGCCACGCGTGCCGCCGGTTACAATAGCGACTTTCCCTTCGAGCTTTCCCATAGTAGACCTCTTTCGATCAGATATTTTTTGCAAGTGGCATAACGTTAGCATTGAAAACGAGGAAACGCGCAAATTGTAAAATGGCTGAAACAAAGAGCCCGACATGCAAGGCACATCGGGCTTGGTGAAGCGGAGTTATGAGCGCGAACTAGGGGCGCAGACCCATGCCACCTTCCAACGTGATGGTCTCGCCGGACATGAACTTGAAGTCAGGCGATGCGAGTTGAACGCAGGGGCGACCGATCTCGGTCTCGACGTTACCATAGTGGCCCATCGGAGGCATGTGGACGTTCGCTTCGAACGCATCGGGGTAAGCCTCAGCAAAGTTTTCGAGCTGTGCAGTCCAAGCGAGCGGGCAGATAACATTCACATTGATGTCATCTGCGCCCCATTCATTGGCTGCGACGCGCGTGAGGCCACGAATGCCTTCTTTTGCAGCAGCGTAGGAACACTGTCCAACATTGCCGAAGAGTCCTGCTCCAGAGGCGAAGTTGATAACGGTACCCTTGGTCTCTTTCAGGTGCGGATAGCATGCCTGCATGTAGTAGAACGCAGCATAGAGGCCAGAATAGATTGCCAGGTCGAACTGGTCGGTCGTATGTTCAGCAAGGGAAACGCCCGAAGCAGAAGCCTGTGCGTTGTTGATGAGCACATCGATGCGGCCGAATTCTTCAATGGTCTTATCGATGACGTTCTGTACGGTTGCGGCGTTGTCGTTGCCAGCGCTCACGTCTGCTTGGATCGGAAGTACCTTGATGCCGTAGAGACGCTCGAGCTCCTCTTTCGCATCTTCGAGCTTCTGGACGTTACGCCCAGTGATGACCAGGTTTGCGCCTTCTTTTGCGTATGCGGTAGCGATGCCATAGCCGATCGATCCGCATGAGCCGTCCTTCAAGACAGCGCGGCCGCCGCCGGTAATGATAGCGGTCTTACCTTCGAGAAATCCCATGGACCTTCTCCTATCCCAGAAAGATGAATAACGAGCTGAGGTTCAAAAATCTCAACTAGGTCGAGTCTATTAAAACTCGATCGCGTGCGAACTTCGAAGCAGGCAGTTAAGCGTCAGAAGGGCACTTTATTCCGCTAAAGGGTCGCATGTTCGGAGGCGGTAAAATTACACACCGGTTACGGTTTACTCATTTCTGGCAAAGCCTGAAGCGCGGGACTGAAAAGCAGCTACACTAATATGCGCAGGGAATGCAAGTGATCACAGGAAAAGAAGGGTGGTGCCTCTCATGGCAGATATTCGTGATGGGTTCAAAGATATTTTTCTCGCGGGTGTGGGTGCACTGGCCTATGGTGGCGAGCGCGCCAATGAGCTCGTGAACAATCTTATCGAAAAAGGGGAGCTTACGGTCGAGCAGGGCAAAGAGCTCAATACCGAGCTCAAGCATAAGGCGAATGACGCCTTTGGTCAGATGCGTGATGAAGCACTAGCTGCGCAGCTTCAGGCTATGACCCCTGAACAGCGTGCAGACTTTGTTGCAAAGGTGAACGAACTTGCGAACAAGGTCACCGATGATGCTGCTGCAGCAGCAGTTAAGGACGCCGCCGAATAGCACGCTATCGAGTGTTCGCGTATCTGTGGGGGCAGGTGCGCGAAGGGCATTCGGAAGTGCTGCTCATGCTAAAACCAGCACGTGAGGCGCGGGGGCGCCAGTGAAGCGTGCAGGAGAAAAGCGTATGGATCGAACGGTTCATACGCTTTTCATTTTGGGCCGATCACAGGCTCGTGCCCTGCTTGCTTACGAGTTTGCAATCTAAAAGCGCACGTGTTTCATTCGCGCTACAATAACAGCAGGAAGAAGAAGGGGGATCGTGGTGACAGAGAACACGTTTCTGCGGCATTTTCTTACGGCACGAGCTGATGTTGATCCCGAAGACCAGTTTGGCCTCAGTCGCAGTGTGCGCGTGAAACGCGTCCACGAGATCGTTCATATTCTGCGCAAGCATAATTTCTTACAAGGGTTTACCCCCGAAGAATTGCGTGCGCTCTTCGAAGATCTTGGTCCGAGCTTCATCAAAGTTGGGCAAACCCTCTCGACGCGTTCCGAGATCTTGCCTCATGCCTATTGCAAGGCGCTCTCTCAGCTTCAACAGGAATGCGAACCCATGCCGTTCGAGACGGTGCTCATTGCGCTCGATGCGATCTATGGGATCGACCGGGAGAAGATATTCGCCTCGATCGATCCGCATCCGCTCGGCAGCGCATCGCTGGCGCAAGTTCATCGTGCAACGCTCACTACGGGCGAAGAGGTTGCCATTAAGGTGCAGCGTCCTGGCGTGCGCGCTACCATGGCGCAGGATATCGATGTGATGCGCAGCCTTGCCCGTCGCCTTTCGCATTATATGAAGGATGCCCAGATGGTTGATCTGCGCGATGTGGTCGAGGAGCTGTGGGTCACCTTCCTCGAAGAGACCGACTTTTTGAATGAAGCGCGCAACCTCGATGAATTCAATCGGCTCAATGCCGATATCGTCTATGTGCGTGCACCGAAGCCCTACATGCAATACTGTCGCGAAGAGGTGCTCGTCATGGAGTATGTTGACGGCATCTCCATCCGCAATACGAATAAGCTTCTTGAACAAGGCTACGATCTTGATGAGATCGGCGACAAGATGCTCGAGAATTATGCTAAGCAGATATTGCAAGACGGCTTCTTCCATGCCGATCCGCATCCAGGCAATATCGTTATCTATGGCGGACAGATCGTGTATCTTGACCTAGGGTTGATGGGGCGTTTGAGCACGCGTGATCGTTTGGGCTTCGAAAAGGCCGTCGAAGCGGTGGGCTTGCGTAGTGCAAGCGCTCTCATGGATGCGCTCATGTCGTTTTCGATCGCGCGTGATCTTGCTGCGATAGATCAGCCGCATCTGCTTGCGGAGCTTGATGTCATCTTGGACCGGTATGGCACCGCCGAAGTTGAGAGCATCGATATCGGTCAGTTCTTGGGCGATATCTTGAATGTAACGCGTCAAACGAAGGTAACGTTGCCTTCGTCGGTGACCATGGTTTCGCGCGGTCTGGTGACCATGGAGGGAACGCTGCTCGAATATGTGGGTTCGTTCAACATGGTCGACATCATCAACAAGCACATCAAGCGCACAAAAGAAACGTCCGACGACTTCAAGGACACCGTTAAAGAATTGCTCGTTGCGGTGAATGGTGCGAGTCGCGGAGCGCTGCGCGCTGCAGAATATGCAGGCGATACCATGCAGCTGCTCTCGCGTGGTCAACTGAAGGTGAACATGGAGATGCTCGGTTCGGCTGAGCCCATGATGAAGATATCACGCATCTTGAATCGCTTGACCATCGGCTTGATCATCGCTGGTCTTTTGATCAGTGCGGCATTGCTCACGTTCGCGATCGACGAATCCCATATCTTCGGCATGCCCATCCTCGCGTTTATCGAATTCGTTATCGCGATCATCCTTTCGCTTTGGATCGCCATCGACATCTACCGCAGAAACCGCAACCGCTAAGATGACGAACGACCGGGTAGTTTGTCATCTTAAGCAAGAAGGCCGACTGCAAATGCAGCCGGCCTTCGTTCGTATCTAAGCAGATTGATGCTTATTTGTGTTCGAGCTCGAACTCCTTCATGAAGGCAACGAGGGCTTCAACACCTGCTTTCGGCATGGCGTTGTAGATGCTCGCACGCATGCCGCCTACCGTGCGGTGGCCCTTGATGCTCTCGATGCCGTGCTTCTTCGCTTCAGCGACGAAGAGCTCATCGAGCTTCGGATCGCCTGTAATGAACGGAACGTTCATGATGGAGCGATCTTCGCGGCGCGCGGTTCCCATGAACAGATCGGACTGATCGAGGAAATCGTAGAGGATCTGCGCTTTTTCACGATTGCGCTCACCCATTACCTCAAGGCCACCCATCTTCTTGATCCACTTGAACACTTTGCCGCAGATATAGATGCCATAAGCGGGCGGGGTATTGTAGAGCGAATCGTTATCGTATTGGGTCTTCCACTTCAGCATGGTGGGCGTGTTCGGAAGCGTTTCTTCCTTGATCAGGTCTTTGCGGATGATATCGATTGCAACACCAGCTGGGCCGATGTTCTTCTGTACGCCGCCATACATCACGCCGTATTTGGTGATATCAGCAGGTTCAGAAAGGAAGCAGGAAGAAACATCGGCAACGAGCACTTTGCCCTTCGTGTTAGGCAGTTCATGGTATTTCGTGCCGTAGATGGTTTCGTTCTCGCAGATGTAAACGTAGTCGGCGTCTTCTCGAATGGGAAGATCGGAGCAATCGGGAATGTAGGAGAAGTTGCCGTCTTCACTCGACGCGATGCACTGTGCGTCGCCGAAGAGCTGAGCCTCCTTGAATGCTTTCTTCGACCAAGAGCCAGAAACGATGTAGTCTGCCTTGCCATCGAGCATCATGTTCATGGGGATAGCTGCGAACTGCTGAGAAGCACCGCCCTGTAAGAAGAGCACGGCGTATTCATCAGGGATGCTTAAGAGATCGCGCAGATCGCTCTCGGCATCCTCGATGATCTGGGCGAACGTCTTCGAGCGATGACTCATCTCCATGACTGACATGCCGCATCCGCGGTAATCGAGCATTTCATCGGCGGCTTCCTGAAGCACTTCTTCGGGCAGCACTGCCGGGCCAGCAGAGAAGTTGTAAACGCGTGACATAGTTACTCCCTTTTCATATACCGAATAAACAAAGGCGAGCAGGATGCCCGCCTGGTTTTCGTGATTAGAGCATGATACGTCAAACCGCGCCACTTTGCTTAGATAAAGCGCTAAGTTTCGTTAGGCGGGTGCCATATCCCTGACCTCGGTGATATTTTTCCAAAATCGCTTGGGCATGAACTGCCGACGAAGCTCGGGATGGTAGCGAGCTTCGATGTTGAGCGTGTGGTAGAAGCGCTTCCAGGCTTCCTGCATCTTGAGCTCGTTTGCGGTTGGTGCGGGTGGCGTGAACGAATCGGTCTTGATAAGGTGCCAATCGCTTCCTTCGTACACGCCCGCGATGTGATGGTTCTCATCGTAGATGATGAAAGGTTGCGTATTGAAGCGATCCGCGAACCAGTCCATGATGAGCGGTACGACCGAGGCTTTTGGGTTGCAGCGCGCACACCAAAGGCCCCCTTCAAGCTCTTCGAACCTCAAGAACTCAAGGATATGATGGCGCTCATTCTGCACGAAGCGCTCAAGCTTCAAAACCGGCTCGACCACGGGATCGAGAACAGCAGGCACTGCTGAGCCTTTCAACAAAGCAGGTCCGCATCCAGCACCCGTGAATCTCTGTTGAACACTGCGCTCTCCTTTTTTGTTCTGTTGGAAGAAATGAGCGTTTTGCGGATCCATGCAGTAACGGATGAAGCGATAGATCGAGATTCCAGTGTGGGGATCATCGGCAAGAGCAGCAGTTTTGATGATGTTCGCAACGCTATACCCCGCGCGCTTGCTCACACCCTTCTGAACGCGAAGGGCAAGTGAGAAATCGGTCTCGATCTGGCGTGTGGTTTGCCCGATGCGCGGTTGATAGTGTTCGCTAGGGCAGATATCGAGCGGGTGCTCCTTGTTCGCATACGTTAAGAACACGGCAGTGAAGAGGCCCTCGACACTACCATCGTAGAGGTATGCGATGTTGTCGGGTGCGGGATCCATGGTACGGCCTTTCGCTACGAGGCAGCATCGAGCGCGCGCCAGCCAAGATCGTGCCCAGGGGAATGAGACTGATCTGTTGTACGAAGTGCTTTCTGACCGCTAACCAGCGCGTTTTGCTCGCATGATGTTGGGTGTCCTGCAAGTTTTTGGGTGGGTGCCATATCGAAGAGGCTCATCTGCCCAGTGGCAACTTTTGCAGCACGTCTTCCATGGCGTCCGCCGTCGATCGGTGCGGCAAGTTGAGTGCGCAACGATTGCCGCTCGAACGGAATGGTGCCGCCCTGGTACTTCCCCTGGCACGTGATGAAGAAACGAGCGCGCTTGAAGGCGATGCCGAGCTTGCGCAATTCGTCTTCGCGCAGCACATGGGTCTTGCGCGCATTCATGATGAGTTTCGCCCCTCGAACACCGATGCCGGGGATGCGCAAAAGGCTTGCGTAGGGTGCCTTGTTCACCTCAACGGGAAAGAAATCGAGATGGTTGAGTGCCCAATTCGTTTTGGGGTCGACCTCTAGGTCGAGGAAGGGTGCTTCTTCATTGATGATCTCGTTCACATCGAAACGATAGAACCGCATGAGCCAATCGGCTTGATACAGACGGTGTTCGCGATTGAGCGCAACGCCATCTCCTGCGGGAAGGCGTTTGTCGTTGTTCACAGGCAGGTACGCGCTGAAGAATACGCGCTTGAGCGAGAACTTCTGATAGAGCGCTGAAGAGAGATTGAGGATCTGGTAATCGCTTTCGGGGGTGGCGCCGATGATCATTTGCGTTGATTGACCAGCGGGAACGAAACTCCGCTCCTTATCGACGGGTCGTGCGATCGATCGATCGCGTTTGCTCAAATAGACCGTATTCTTTTCGGCAAGAGCGCGGACGTCGCGGGCTTTTTCGATGCCGTTCTTGATGAAGCGCATGGGATGGAGGATATCGTGCTTGCTCTTATCTGGTGCGAGCAACTGCAGGCTTTTCTGCGAAGGAAGCTCAAGATTGACGCTCATGCGGTCGGCAAGCCTCCCGAGCTGATCGAGCAATTCAGGCGAAGTGCCGGGAATGGCCTTCGCATGGATGTAGCCGCGGAAGCCGTATTCTTCGCGCAAGATGCTCAGTGCTTCGATCATGAGTTCGGTAGTGAAATCAGGGCTTCGGACAACGCCTGAACTTAAGAACAACCCTTCGATGTAGTTACGACGATAGAAGCTGATGGTAAGGTCCGCTAATTCGCGCGGTTTGAACGTGGTGCGCGTGCCTTCGTTGCTGATGCGATTGACGCAGTAGGCGCAGTTATAGATGCACGCATTGCTGAGCAGGACCTTCAGCAGCGTGATGCAGCGGCCATCGGCCGTGAAGCTGTGGCAGATCCCGGCAGCAGACGTGTTGCCGAGCTTCCCCTTTTGTCCAACGCGACCTACACCCGATGAGGTGCAGGCAACATCGTATTTTGCAGCATCTGCAAGAAGCTCGAGTTTATCCGTGATATCCATCGTACACCTGTTCGATTCGCTTTGTTCCATCCTATACGAACAAATGTTTGTAGTCAAGGCAAGTGAACAGGCATTAAGCGATTTGGTAACAAAACCACGAGGGAAGATGCCTGCCTGAAAAGCCTGGTTTGACCTGTGGTAGAGTTGAGGAGCTGATCATGCATGAGAATGAGGAGGTGGTCTTGATGCGCTTCAAAGATATATGGGGGAAGATCGAGATTCCTACCAACCAAGACGATTTTCCTCATCAAGGGTTTTCGCCCAAGGTCATCAAGGCATTCGGCGTAATGAGCATCATCTGCGCGCTGGCCTCGCTGTGTTTGATCGGCGTATTCGCAGCTCATGCAGTGGGCGATATCAACCACCATGAAAGACCCGAGAGCATGCTCCTGGCGATCGGCATCGTCCTGCTCGCCATCACCGCTATCGTTCTCTTCGTTGCCATGGGCGTGCGATTCACCAAGAACAACACGCTCAATGGGGAACGCTTCGCTATCACCACCATTGCGCTCATCTTAGGCGCGTTCCTTGCGATGATGATGCTCTACGGCTTGAGCCTGTTCCATATTGTTTACGTGGTCGAACTGGTCTTCCTGGCGGTCGTTACGGTGTATATGGATCCCGAACTGGCCGAAGAGCGCTATCTCTCAAAAGAAGCGCGCACGATGGATCCGCAAAAGCGTGCTCAGTTTGAGAAGAAGGTCGATAGCCGAAAGCCTTTGAAGGGCTATATCACGCTGAATTTCTTCAACTTGTTCTGGATATTCGTGGTGTGCAGCATCCTGGGGCTAGCGATCGAAACCGTGTTTCATCTTGCCATTTATCATGCCTACCAAGATCGCGCAGGACTGCTTTACGGACCATTCTCGCCGATCTACGGCTTCGGTGGTTTATTCATGACCGTTGCGCTTAACCGGTTCCACGATAAGCCGATCCCGGTGATCTTTTTGATCTCAGCGCTGATCGGTGGTGCGTTCGAGTTCACGGTCAGCTGGATCATGCAAAGTGCATTCGGAATTGTGGCCTGGGATTATTCGGGAACGTTCCTTTCTATCGATGGCCGCACGAACTTCATGTTCATGTGCTTCTGGGGCATACTCGGTGTGATGTGGGTGAAGTTCTTGTTGCCGATCTTGCTTTGGATGATCAACAAGATTCCGTGGAAGCTGCGCTATGCGCTTACCGTTGTGTGCTTCGTATTCATGGTGGTGGATGTGGTGCTCACCGTGCAGACGATCGATTGCTGGTACTTGCGCGAAGCGGGGCACGCGCCGAATACCCCGCTCGAAGAGTTCTTCAACAAGCACTACGACAACGCCTACATGGAGCATCGCTTCCAAACCATGTCGATGGATCCTTCGCAATCCAGTCGTGTCTAAAGAGATGTCGAACGACCAGGTAGTTTGTCACCTATGCCTAAAGCGCGGGGAGGGTTTCTTTGAGGTCGCGCACGCGGGTGAACGCGTCGTTCATGATCGCATCGACATCTTGTCCGATCACATCGAGCAATTCGGCGGAGATGAAGTGCGTCTCAGGGATGCCGAACATGTGCGCGATGCCCTGAAGATATTCGAACCCGTAGTTCGCGAACGAGCAAGGACCGCCTGACGTGGTGATATACACAAGGCGCTTCGCTTTGCAGAGTCCTTCGGGTCTTCCTTCTTCGGTGTAGTGGAGCACGATGCCATTGACGGTCACGTGTTCGATATAGACCTTCAGGACAGCGGGAAACGAAAGGTCCCAATAAGGCGCACCGATAACGATCTCGTCTGCGGCAGCGAACTGTTTCGCGAGATCGAACATAGAATCGCCCCAGTCGGCTTTCTCTATGAGCGCCACTCGTTCCTCAACCATCTTCCAATCGAAGGGCACAAGGTTGCGCTCGAAGAGGCGCACCTCTTCAACGGCGGGATTGCCTTCAAGATAGGCGCGGCAAAGGGAGAGCGTGCGCGATTCTTCACGCGCGCAGGCATTGACGAAAAGGGTGGTCATAAGGGGTTCCTTTCTTGCTGAGTTCCTTGAACTAGAGATATTCAACAGGCACCATTTTAGGGCAAGCTGCAAACGATCATGAATGAGACGCTGCATCGTTAGGCGGTTTGCTGGTGGGATCGCTCGCTTGCGCGTTGCTTTGCGCTTCTTTGCGTGCGGCCTGCTCTTTTTCGGTAGCGAACTCGTTCGCCTGTTCCTCTAGCTTCGCCAGAGCTGAATCGACATCAGACGCGTTTTCGATGAACTGCTTCGCAAGACGCTGTCTGCGGCGTGCACTGTGGAGGTTGAGCCTGATACCCTTGCCGTAGTAGCCGGAATCGTGGCTTGCTCCGTAGGCGAAGATGAGACTCACCGCTAAGAACGGAATGATCTCAACGCCGAACACCTCAAAGCCAAGGAAGAAGGCAGCGATAGGGCAACGCGTCATGCCGGCGAAGAACGTCATGACCCCGATAGCGGTCGCGAATGCGGGATCGACATTGATGAGCTGCCCGAGCGAACACCCGAGCAAACCGCCGATAACGAGGGTAGGCATGATCTCGCCGCCCTTGAAGCCCGAGCCGAGCGCAAGGAATACGAGCCCCGCTTTGATGGCGAAATCCCACGTACCGATCGATCCCGATGCAGCTTGTTTCAGGAGATTCATGCCGCCGCCTTCGAAGCTCTGCAGGCCAAAAGCCACGACCAGGATCGTGATGCCGATGCCGACAACGAATACCGAAAGGTAAGGGTGGTTCAAACGTTTGCGTTCCCATGCGCGCACAGCTGCAAGACTTGCGCCGAAGAAGCGTCCCAAGATGCCACCGAGCGTGCCGATGAGCACGACCTGCAGCATAAGATCGGGGGTAACGCCTGGGACGGCAACGCGGGGAATGATGTCGCCGATGCCGAATGGGTAGGCGATCGAAGCGGCGATGAACGCCGAAACGAGCAGCGCGATGAAGCGCGCAGGGCTGAAGGTCTTGAAATGCGTGAGCTCGAAAACGAGGAACACCGCACCAAGCGGCGCGAAGAACAGCGCACTGAAGGTGGCCGACATACCCATGAGCGCAGCATAGCCGTAGACGTTGCGGTCCTGCTTGTCCTTGAAGACGTTCTTGAGCTTGAAGGCGCGACTTAGCGTCTCGCCGATCGAGGAGCCCATCTGAAACGCGCTCGATTCCTTGCCGACAGCACCACCGCCGAGGGTCGAAAGACAGGTGCCCACGAGAATAGCAGGCGCAAGCGTGGGGGAAACGGGTTTGTTCTCGCGCATCTCCATGACCATATCGTCGGTCGAGTAGAAGTACGAGAGCTTCATCGCTTTATAGAAAGCAAGGGTCACGATGCCGAGCACGGGGAGCAAGAACACGAGCCACGAGTACTCTTGGTTCAGGCGATAGGACGTATTGACGCAGATGCACAGCACGATCGAGGTGAAGGCCGAAACCACGCCCACCAGGCAGATGAAGAACACATGGAGCGCTAGTTGCTTCTTATCTATGTTGGAAAGCCATGACATGTGAAGACCTCGTTGAAGGCAGACTGAACGAGCATGATTCAATCGTGACAGTTCTTCTGCATCGCGTAAACCATGACAACCTCACAACTCGGCATCAATTGCGTTACGGATGATTCTTCACGCCAGCTTGAACCGACATTCCTGACGCGCTCGATTACAATGGAATTTCACGAGGGAAGGACGAAGATGGAAACCGAGCTCATATCGCTTGCTGTCATCGCGCTCCTTGCCTGCATCACGCCCCTGCTGGCGCGTGCGATCCCGCACAAGCTTATTCCTGAAACGGTGTTCTTGCTGTTCGCCGGTGTTATCTGCGGTCCGCATCTGCTCGGATGGATACAGGTGGGCGATGCGATCTCGCTCCTTTCCGATCTAGGGCTCGGGTTTCTGTTCTTGCTTGCCGGCTACGAGATCGATCCGAAGAATCTTTCCAATTATCAGGGAAAACGGGGATTTGTTACCTGGATCTTCACGTTCGCGATAGCGGTCTTGGCAGTGTGGGCATGGCCCGAGTTCTCGCTTGATGGTATCGATGGGCTTGCAGTGGTCATCGCGCTCACCACCACCGCGCTCGGCACGTTGCTTCCCATCCTGAAAGAGCGCAATCTCATGGACACCCCCATTGGTAACGCGGTGCTCTCTTATGGCACTTGGGGGGAATTGTGCCCGGTCATTGCCATGGCACTGCTCCTTTCAACGCGCACGACCATTCAGAGCATGATCATTCTGGTGATGTTCGCGCTCATTGCGGTGGCGGTTGCGTTCCTTTCTTCGCGCCTGAAGAATTGGGATCGCATTTCAACGGCAGTTCAGGAAGGGGCGGAGACCACGCAGCAAACCGTGGTGCGTGCGACCGTGCTGCTCATGGTCACGCTCACCGCGCTCTCGGCGGTGTTCAATCTCGATATCGTGCTCGGCGCGTTCGCGGCAGGCTTCATCTTGCGCTACATCATTCCGCAGGGAAGCAAGAGTCTCGAGACTAAGCTCGATGGGCTTGCGTTCGGCTTCTTCATCCCGCTCTTCTTCATCGTTTCAGGGAGCAATATCGACATCCATGCGGTGGGCGACAGGCCGCTTCTGCTCGTGTTCTTCATCGTGCTGCTCCTGCTCATTCGCGCACTTCCCGTTTTCATTGCGCTTTCTACAGGCAAGCACAAGCACGATCTGAGCCGCAGCGCACGCATCACGGTAGCGCTCTATTGCACCACGGCACTGCCGATCATCGTGGCGGTCACGATGGTGGCGCAGCAATCGGGCGCGATGAGCAACGAGATCGCTTCGGTGCTCGTGTGCGCGGGCGCGGTGACGGTATTCCTCATGCCGGCGCTCGCGTCGATCACCATCCGTATCTCTGACACGCATCTGGTCGATTTGGCTCATGAGGTTTCGAGCAAGCCGGCCGATCTCCCTACGATCATCAAGAGCCGCGCTGAACTGGTGCGTTTGCTGGCGAAGGCGCGTGTTCTCATCGACAAAAACGATCCTGATCTTGCGGCGCGCATCGAGCCGTTAGTCGCGAAGCTCGCACACAACGACGAAGACAGTGACGACCGCGATGTGCGCTATTTCATCCAGGAAGTGCGTGATCGCTATCGAGAGACGAAGAGCCTGAGCAAAGAGCAGCTCAAGAAGATCGTTTCTGAAGCGGAGCAAGCAGAAAAGGAGATGGGTACGAACGAACCCGCTGCTCCCTATGACGAAGAAGGATACCTTGAGGTCATTGCAAAAGGCGAAGATGCCTCGACGAAGAAGGGTAAGGAAGAGGGGAATAATGGAACCGGAAGTAACTAAACCAGCAGATGGCATGACCGATTATGGCCTGATCGAGCTTTCGGGCAGCGAGAACACCCGCGATCAGGGCGGCATGGAAACGGTTACGGGTCAGCGCGTGCGCGCCAAGAAGCTCATTCGCTCCGACAAGCTCGAGAAGCTCACCGATCATGATATCCATGTGCTCGTCGATGAATACGAGCTGCGTACGGTGATCGACCTGCGTACCGACAAGGAGCGTGAACTATCGCCTGATCCTACCTCGCGTATGCCCGAGGTGAAGTTCGTGAATCTTCCGGTGTTCACGGAAGGTGCGGTCGGCATCACGCACGAACACGACATTCGTTCGCTTATGAAAGAATTCAGTCAGATGAAGGAAGATCCTTACAAGATCGTGCGCAATATCTACCCTATGGCGCTCTTGGGAGATGAGGCAGTAAAAGCGTATAAGCAGTTCTTCGATATCTTGCTTGACCAGGAAGAGGGTGCGATCCTGTGGCATTGCTCAGAAGGGAAGGATCGTACCGGTTTGGCGAGTTTGCTCATCTTGCATGCGCTTGGCGTGCCGCCCGAGACGATCATGGAAGACTATCTGGCTACGAATATCTTCGCACGCAAGAAGCTTCGTCGTGTTGCGCATGATTTCGAGCATCTGCATCTGCTAAAGAAAGGCGATGAGGCGCTGCTTGCTTTCTTGACCGCTGAGCCTGGGTATCTCAACGCAGCCTGCGAAGCAGCCGAAGAGAAGTACGGCTCGCTCGATGCTTACCTCGAAGAAGGGCTCGGCATCACACCCGAGAAGCGCGCTCGCCTCGCTGAGAAGTACCTCTTTTAACGTACCAGAGCTCGTCCTGGCTCGATCAGCGGAGAGGGTGAGGCAGCGAGGTGACTCTTTTCCGACAAAATTCGTTTTTAATAAAACCCGAGAAAAGCAGCGACGCATGAGCGAATCAGTTTATCTGATTCGCGAACAGGGAAGCGGGGAACCTCGTGTCTTGCCCTCTTGGCTGATCGAGCGACCCTCGCGCTCGGCGCTGATCGAGCAAAAAAAGAGCCCTCGGAGGAGGGCTCTTGTTGGTGCGTATGATGTGCAGCTACGCTTCAAGGATCTTGCATGCGGCGATGGCGAGTTCCTTCGAATCCATGCTGCCCGGATCCTTCTCGATGCCCTTATCCATCAGATGCGGAATGGTCGCGATCTTGCGGAATTCAGCCTCATGCTCAGGCAGGCAGGCAAGGATGACAGGATCGGGATTGTCGGGAAGCAAAGTATCCTGGACCACTTTGTTGATATAGCGGTAGAACTTCTCGGCCTCGATCTTGGACACTTCGTTGCGCGAGCGATAATCGTGATACGGGTTGAGGTGCTTCATGAGCATGTGGTGGTCGAGCGCGGGTGCATCGCTGAAATCGTGCATGAGTTCGCCGAACTGCTTCGCAACGCCCTCATCTTCAACATCGATGCGGTTAAGGCAGTTGCCAAGCCCCTTGATGAGCCCGAAGCGATCGGCAGAAACAGCCAAGATGTAGTACTTGGACTGCTGGAATTCATCGCCCTTGAGTGGGGAAAGCTCCCAGTTGTCGCCGACGAACACTTGCGGATCGACCTTGTGATAGAGGTTCGCGATATAGACATGATCCTTGTCGGCGAAGAGCGCAACGCTAGCCTCCGCGTTCAGCCAGATCTCTTCATCAGGAGCATTGATAACGTCTTCTAGATGAACGAGGATCTTGTTATTCGGCTGAATGGCGTAGTTCGCATCGATCTCGTGCTTGGCCTCTTTCATGAGGTCTTTCATCTCGATGCGCTCTTTATTGGTGCGCAAACGTTTGTATTCGGTGGGCAGGTAGAGTGAGACGACCGGGCCTTCAGCCGGCGTAGTGAGCTCAGAAATATCGTCCAAGATCATGACGGTATCTTTAGTGTGATGAATGGGGCGCATGATGAAGCCTCCTTGTTGCAGCGGATACGTTCGAACGCCAAGCCCACAGCATGAGCCGAATTGCTGTGTTTCGGCGTGTCTTTAACCTAACATGAGCGAATGCGCAGCTGGGAAGCGCGTGGGTTTTGACAGAAACCTGTTAAGTTCTAGTTTTCCGCCTGCAACTTGACCTTCGGCGTAGGTGCGTGCACGCTCGCTATAATGAGAGGAAGACCGAATGAAAGGCTCATCCGTGCAACCTGAAACGCCACAAGCGCAATATGATGAATTACCTGCTCGCTACGAGAAGCTCAAGACCCTGTGGGGTGAAGATGCGCTGCGCGCGATCGTGAATGCGCACGTGCTCGTGCTCGGTATCGGCGGAGTGGGATCGAATTGTACCGAGGCGCTTGCGCGCGGGGGCGTGGGTAAACTGACGATTCTCGATCGCGATGTGGTGGAGGAGAGCAACATCAACCGTCAGTCCATCGCGTTCTATTCCACGCTTGGCAAGCGCAAGGTGGATGTGATGGAAGCGATGATCAAGGATATCAACCCCGAAGCGCAGGTCAAGAAGGTGTTCGGCTTTTTGCGTCAGGAGGAGATGGAGAGCTTCCTTGATGAGTATGCGCGCGATGTGGATTATGTGGTCGATGCGATCGATACGATCTCGGCGAAGCTCAAATTGGCCGAGCTTGCGCCGAACTACTCGTTCAAGTTGATCAGCAGCATGGGCGGGGCGAACAAGATCCATCCCGAATGCTTCAAGATCGCCGATCTGTATGACACGGTGAACTGCCCGCTCTGTCGCATCATGCGCAAAGAAGGGCGCAAGCGTGGCATCAAGCAGCTGAAGGTCATCTACTCGTGCGAACAGCCGGTCGACACCAACATGGGCAGCGATTGGGAGCGCGCTGAGCGCAAGGACTTGGGCACGGCATCGTTCGTGCCACCGATCTTCGGCCAGATGATCGCCGGCGAAGTCCTCCGCGACCTTGCGGGTAGGTTGTCACCTTTTTTGCCGTCGTTGCCCTAAGGGGCGGAGCCTGTGGGGTGGTTGGACGACTCTGAGTCCGCACATGTAAATTGTAATAAGCTGTTCGAAGGAGCGAAGTGCACGAGATAGCCTGCAAATCTTGCAGGCTATCGAGCAACGAAAGCGGGTCGACCCAACCACCTCTCAGGCGTAAGCCTCTTGTGGCAACGAGCGGGGAACCTCGTGCTTGCTTTCTCCGCTGATTGCGGATAGGTACAGCTGTTTGTTAGCGCAAAAAGGGAAGAGGAGAGACATGCCAGAGAGTAGAGAGTTTTTCGACGCACATGCGCATATGAGCTTCGCACTCGATGTCGCCTCGTTCGCCTCATGGTTCACCGAGCGTTTCGCAGGCGCTTTCTCCACGACGGTGAGTCCTGCCGACTATCGTTTCGCACATCAGACACTTGTCTCATTCCCGAAGATAAAAGTGGGCGTGGGCGCTCATCCTTGGTGGGTCGCGCAGGGCAAGATCTCCGATGAGGACAAGGCGCTCCTTCCTGGCCTCGTTGCCAACGCGCGTTACATCGGTGAGGTCGGGCTTGACTTCGGCAAGAATGGGCTTGCCAAGAGCGTTTTTGCGACTGACGAACAGACCAAGCAGGTGCAGATCGAAGTGCTGCGCACGATCTTCGCTGCCGCGAAGAAGAGCCCTGCGCCTTCAGTCGTTGAAGGCATCGAAGGCGCCAAAGAAGCTGGCGAAGCCAAGGGGGGACGCGTCTTCTCGTTCCATGCCGTACGAGGCGCCGATGTGATCATGGATATGCTCGAGAAATACGAGCTGCTGGAAGATAACACGATCGTCTTCCATTGGTTTTCGGGCTCGAGCGCTCAGCTGAAACGAGCGCGTGATCTGGGTTGCTTCTTCTCGGTCAACGCGTTCATGCTCCAGACGAAGCGCGGCCGAGAATATGCGAAAGCCATTCCGCTAGATCGTTTGCTCATCGAGACCGATTTGCCCGAAGAGACCTCCATCGACGCATGCGCAGAGGGCTCGCAAACGTGCAAGCAGGCTACCGAAGCGGCTGAAGCGCACTATGCATCGATGCTCGAAGAAGCCTATCGGGAAATCGTCACGTTGCGTGGGGAAGATGCGCTCGATGCTATCACGCGCAATGTGCGTAAGATCTTCCTCTAAGAAAGGGCTGCTCTGAGCTCGTCGATCGTTTCTGCAACGTTATCGCAGGCCATGAGCGTACTCATCAAGCATGCGCCATCCGCACCAGCATCGCGCACCGAAGCGATATTGTGCGTGTCGATGCCGCCGATCGCATAGACGGGAATGGCCGCGTTCGAAGTGATGCGCCTGAGGAAATCAAGGCCGCGCGGCTCTACACCAGGCTTGCATTGGGTGGTGAAGATGTGGCCAGCGATGCAGAAATCAGCTCCCTGTCGTTCGACGTGCTCGGCCTCATTGACCCCATGCACCGATACGCCCACCTCCTGAAACTCGCGCGCGAAATCAGGGTGGCGCTCGAATTCATCGTAGCTCATCTGGATCGAGGGAAAGCCCTTTGCTGCTGCGAGGTCGACGAAGGTATTCACCGTGATGCGACGGCGCTGATCGGGAAGGAGTAGCGCTTCGATGCGATCGAGCAGTGCGCCGAACTCGCGTTCAGTAAGGTCCTTCTCACGCACGATCACGCGATCGACCCCCGCATCGCACAGGGCAGCGACCCTCACCTCAAGTGGCTGGGCGCAAAGTGCGCGGTTGGTTATAGCGACGATCTGAAATGACATGGTGTTCCTATACATAAATGTAATCGTTCATGACGGGCTGTAAACCGCGCGCAGTGAGCGCAGCAACGACCTCCTCCACGCTGCGACCATCGGCGATCTCGAATTGGTCGTCGCCCTGCTCTTCGCCTTCGTGTCCGCCGATACCCGTCGAGACTCCCGCCGATATCTTCGTCGCCGCGATGTCGACCACATTGTTGCGGAAGCGTTCGCATTCACGCGTCGAGATGGTCATGCCAGCGAACGGCATGAAGATGCGATAGGCGCACATGACCTGTAAAAGCTGGCGTTCATGCACATCGTGGGGGTTGATCTCGCTGTTGTTCGTGATCGGGCGCAAGCGCGGGCACGAGAAGGAAATCTCTGCATGCGGGTATTTTTTCTGCAACAGATAGGCGTGCATGCCGGTGGCGAAGGCATCCTTGCGAAAATCGCCCAGCCCGAGCAGCGCTGCGAACGCAACGCCGCGCATGCCGCCCATGAGCGCACGCTCTTGTGCTTCTAAGCGATAGGGGAACACGCGCTTGTGACCAGCAAGGTGCAACTCTTCGTAGCGGCTGGGGTCATAGGTCTCCTGGAATACCGTTACGTAATCCGCGCCGCATTCTTGCAGGTAGGCATATTCATCGGAGTTCATGGGGTAGACCTCAAGGCCCACATTCTTGAAATAGCGCGAGGCGATCTTGCAGGCTTCGCCGATGTATTCCACGGTACTTTTAGTGCGACTTTCGCCGGTGAGAATGAGCACTTCCTCAAGCCCTGTTTGGGCGATCGCTGCCATCTCTGCTTCGATCTGCTCAGTGTCGAGCTGCGCGCGACGGATTTTGTTGTGGCAGTTGAAGCCACAATAGATGCAGTAGTTCTCGCAGTAGTTCGCCAGATAGATGGGGGTGAACAGATAGACGTTATCGCCGAAGAAACGGCGCTTTTCGCTGCGTGCTCGTTGCGCCATTTCTTCGAGGAATGGCTCGGCTGCAGGGGAGAGGAGCGCGCCGAAATCGCGCGGCGTGAGCGTATCAGTATCAAGTGCGGCGCGCACATCGTCTTCGGTGAAGCTTGCGGGGTCGTACGCGGCGAACGCCTCTTCAACCTGAAGGCGAATGGAGGGGTCGATCTGCTCCATGTCGGGCAGATAGGTGAGGTGGTCGATCTTGTTCTCGACCTCGAACACCGTTATCCCTTCCATCGGCTGATGTTCTGCGATCTTCTTGCTCATTCACAACCTCCAGTTGTTTCTTCTTTGCATATGCTGATCGAGCGGCACACGCAATCTTAGTCCGACAAGAAGCCGGTAAGGGGCGAGGATGCCACCGCACCTTTGTCGATCACACGTCCGAGCCCAGCAAGATACGCTTCACGACCGGCTTCGATGGCGAGTTTGAACGCGTGCGCCATAGAGGCTACATCGCCGGCGGTTGCGATAGCAGTATTCGCCATAACAGCAGCCGCTCCCATCTCCATGGCTTCTGCAGCTTGCGAAGGCCGCCCGATGCCCGCATCCACGATGATGGGCAGGTCGATCTCGTCGATGAGAATCTGGATGAAGTCCTTTGTGGCAAGCCCCTTGTTCGATCCGATAGGCGCGCCGAGTGGCATGACCGCTGCAGCACCAGCGCTCACCAGATCACGCGCAACATTCAGATCGGGATACATGTAGGGAAGCACAACAAATCCTTCGTTCGCGAGCGTTTCGGTGGCTTTGATAGTCTCAAAGTTGTCGGGCAGAAGATACTTCGAATCGCGCATGATCTCGATCTTCACGAAGTCGCCGCAGCCAAGTTCTCGCGCCAAGCGTGCTATGCGCACGGCTTCTTCTGCGGTGCGCGCGCCTGAGGTGTTCGGCAAGAGCGTAACGCCTTCAGGAATATGCGCGAGGATGGAGTCGGTCTCCGAGTTAGCGCGCCGCAGCGCAAGCGTGATGATCTGCGCACCTGCGTGTTCGACCGCCGCTTCCACCAGGTCGAGCGAATACTTGCCCGATCCCAAGATGAAGCGGGAGTTGAAGGATTTCCCTCCGAGAACCAGGGGGTCTTCAATGCTCATAGTCTTCCTTTCGTATAAGCGCATCAAAGCGCAGTTCGTTTATCGTTCGGGCATGCTGAACTTAAGGCTCAGTTTCGCCAAGTATCAACCGCAGGACCATGTTCGCCTGGTGGCCTGCGCAAACGCTAACGCGCGGACTCGCAAGGCTCCCTTCTGTTGCGACGTCGGTGCAGCCATCGCCGCAAAGATAGAGGCGCTCGAGCGCTTTGCGCGTGCGAATCGTGTTCGCAGACCCCATCCCCGCCATGCCTGAGCCGCTCACGATCGTGGTATCGGGGCAGGTGGCAAACAAGGTCTCGACGAGCAGGGCCTTTTGGTCGGGTTCGTCGAACGCTTCGCACACGATCGGGCAACCCGCGAAGAGTGTGGGCGCGTTTTCGGCGGTGACCTTCACGGAGTACAGCTCCAGCTCAATGAACGGATTGATCGCACGCAGCGTCTCTGCGAGCGCCTCGGTCTTCTTCATACCCACTTGCGCGCAGGTGTACTGCTGGCGGTGCAGGTTCGACACGTCCACCACGTCAAAGTCGACGAGCACGAGCGTACCCACGCCAAGTCGCGCCAGATGGCACGCGGCAGAAGAGCCCAACCCGCCAAGCCCAGCGATGCCTACTTGTGCGCGTGCGAGCTTCTGCTGGTTTTCGGCTCCATGGCGTTTCGCTAGGGCGGCGAAGTAAGCCTCTCGTGAAAGAGCCGGCGAAGCGTGTGCAGCAGGCGCGCTCATTAGCCGCCTCCCACGAAGTGAACGATCTCGACCTTGTCGCCATCGTGAAGCAAGGTGTCATCGAAGGTGCCGCGGGGAACGATCTCGCCGTTCAATTCGACCGCGACGCGGCTGCGGTCCAGGCCGCGTTCTTCGACGAGCTTCGCAACGCTCGAACCGCTGTCTATCTCGAACTCTTCGCCATTGACGATGATCATGCCTGCCTCCTTTGCGTCCAATAAAAAAGCACCACGAAGAAACCCCACCGAAGGTGGTGAGCCCCTTCATGATGCTTGCGCGTCAATCTGGTTTCAACATACCATGATTCACCACCAAGAACAAGCACAGCAGGTCTATTGACGGCGGTTGTTCGTCATCTTTTGGACAGCCGAAGCACGTCTTTTATCTGCATCAGCGGAGAGGGCAAGGCAGCGAGGTGACTCTTCGCCGACTAAATTCGTTAGTAATAAAACCCGAGTGAAGCAGCGACGCATGAGCGCGTCTGCGAAGCAGATGCGCGAACAGGGAAGCGGGGAACCTCGTGTCTTACCCTCTCCGCTGATCGATTCATAAAAAGGTGTCGAACGACCGGGTAGTTTGTCATCTTTGGGCGGGGTATAATCGGATGCCTGATGACGAACGAGCGAGGCATACCTGAAGCGCGCGTACACGACGCGATGCGGCTGATCGAAAAGCTCGAGACAGAGCATGTGCTTTGTCTCGAAGAATGGGTCGCCCTCTTCGCCGTACAAGACGATCTGGCGCTGCGAGCACATCTGTTCGAGCGCGCACGTGCGGTACGCGACAAGCACTATGGCCGCCAGGTATTTCTGCGTGGCCTCATCGAATACTCCAACTATTGCAAGAACGATTGCTACTACTGTGGAATTCGAGCGTCCAATGCGGATTTGCGGCGCTATCGGCTAGCCCTCGATGAGATCCTTACCTGTTGCGAACAAGGCTACGATCTGGGCTATCGCACCTTCGTCTTGCAGGGCGGGGAAGACCCGAAGGTTCCGCTCGTAGATATCGTCGGTGCACTGCGCACGCGCTTTCCCGATTGCGCGATCACGGTCTCGGCGGGTGAACTGCCGCGCAAGGTCTACCAGCAGCTCTTTGATGCCGGGGCGGACCGGTATCTCTTGCGTCACGAAACAGCTGACCCTCACCACTATGGCAAGCTCCATCCCGCATCAATGAGTCTCGAGGAGCGCAAGGCCTGTCTGTTCGCCCTGCGCGACATCGGCTTTCAGGTGGGGAGCGGATTTCTAGTAGGCGCACCAGGGCAAACGAGCGAAACGATGGCGGCGAACCTCGCGTTCTTGCACGAGCTCGATCCGCACATGATCGGCATCGGCCCCTTCATTCCGCATAGCAGCACGCCGCTCGCCAGCAAACTGGCAGGCACGATGGAGGAGACCCTCTTCTTGCTTGCGTGCTTGCGACTGGCTCATCCGCGCGCGCTTCTTCCGGCAACGACCGCGCTCGCCACGATCGATCCGCAGGGGCGCATGGCTGGCCTTGAAGCGGGGGCGAACGTGATCATGCCGAATCTTACGCCTGCATCCTATCGCGGCGACTACGCGCTCTACAACAACAAGCTCGCCACTGGGCTTGAGGCAGCCGAACAGCACGGCAAGCTCGAAGCCGCTCTTGCCGCGCAAGGGTATTCGGTCAAATCATCGCGCGGCGATTCGCTCGTCGTTTGATCGCTGTTGAAGCGCAGCACAATCGTCGTTCAACGCACCAAGACCAACCATTCAGGTCGCTTTTCCTCGTCTCGAACAGACTCGAGCAAACGCACGCTCTAAAAACACGTTAAACTTTATGCACTTATGCATGAGAGGGGCCGCACCAAATTGCGGCGTTACCGATAAGGCTCAAGTCACGAGTTCGAGGAGGCTTAATGGCTCGACTTATCATCGAAGAAGCATCCGCTGCCGAAGCGGGCTTCAAGCAACTATCGCAGGAGGCAGCGCGCCGCATCGTTGCGATGCCAGCGGACCAATGTCCGGTCGAATTCACGCAATCGCTCACCCGCCTGTTCCTTTCGGAATCGTGCGGCAAATGCACGCCGTGCCGCATCGGTCTCGCGCAACTGGTCCAACTTCAGCAAGAGGTGCTCGATGGCGTGGGCACCACCGAAACGGTCGAGCTCATCGCCAGCACGGCGCAGGGAATCCTGGACAGCGCCGATTGCGCGATTGGCCACGAAGCAGCTCGCATGGTACTCAAAAGCCTGCGTTCCTTCGAAGGGGATTATCACTCGCATGCCGAGCGCGACCTCTGCTCCGCCGAGCGCAACGCCTATGTTCCCTGCCAGGGCACGTGTCCTGCACATATCGACATTCCGGGTTACATCGCGTTGGTGAACGCGGGCCAGTACGAAGATGCCCTGCGTGTGATCCGTAACGATAATCCGTTGCCTACGGTCTGCGGGTATGTGTGCGAACACCCCTGCGAATTCACCTGCCGCCGAAGCCTCGTGGACGATGCGGTGAACATCTGCGGCATCAAGCGCTACGCGGCCGACCACGCAAACCCCTACGCTCCGCAGCAAAACCTTGCACCAACGGGCAAGAAGATCGCCGTGATCGGCGGCGGCCCGGCGGGTCTTTCGGCGGCGTATTACCTGCAGCTGATGGGCCACGACGTTTCCGTCTACGATCAGCGCTCGAAGCTTGGCGGTATGGTGCGTTACGGCATTCCCGATTATCGCCTGCCGCAGGAAAAGCTCGATCAAGACATCGATTTCATCCTTTCAACAGGCGTGAAGGCATTCACCAATACCACGATCGGCACTGACCTCACCTACGAGGACCTCGCGAACGATTTCGACGCGATCTATCTTTCGGTGGGTGCGCACGACGAGAACAAGCTCGGCTGTCCGGGCGAGGACGCCGAAAACGTGCTCTCGGCGGTACGGTTCTTGCGTGCTGCTGGCGATGGTCTTGCCCCTGATCTTACGGACAAGCGCGTGGTCGTCGTTGGTGGCGGCAACGTTGCGATGGACTGCACGCGTACGGCGCGTCGTCTGGGCGCGGCAAGCGTTGAATGCGTCTATCGCCGGCGCATCGCGGACATGACCGCGCTTCCTGAAGAGATCGAAGAAGCGATGGCTGAAGGTTGCCAGATCTCCGAGCTCATGGCACCGATTCGCATCGAGGCGGATGCGACTGGCGCGGTGCGCGCGCTCGTGGTGCAACCGCAATACATCGGCGCAGTGGGGGCAGATGGCCGTCCGAAGCCTCAGGCAGCGAACGTTGCCGAAGTGGAGATTCCCTGCGATGTGGTCATCGTGGCCATCGGTCAGAAGATCAACACCGATGCCTTCGCGCATGTGATCGCCACCGAACGCGGACGCATTCTGGCGAACGATCAGGGCGCCCTTGCCGATCACAACGGCCTGTTCGCAGGTGGCGACGCGGTCACGGGTCCGGCAACGGTCATTCGTGCGATCGCAGCAGGCAAGGTGGCTGCTGCCAACATCGATGAAGCGCTCGGCTTTCACCATAACGTGCACGACGAAGTTACGATCCCCGCCCCGCTCACCACGCGGCCGGCAACTGGGCGCGTCGAACAGACGAACCGCCGGTTCGCCGAGGCGATCAAAGACTTCGACATCGCGAAGAACGGCATGACGCAAGATGAGGTCGAGCAGGAAACGAGCCGCTGCCTGCGTTGCGACCATCACGGCTTTGGCAAAGTTTGCGGAAAGGAAGCACTGGTATGGTAACGCTCACGATAGACGACACTTCCGTAACCGTTGAAGACGGTGCCACCATCCTCGATGCTGCCAAGGCGGCGAACATCAGCATTCCAACGCTGTGCTATTTCAAGGGGCTGTGTGATATCGGCGCCTGCCGCGTGTGCTGCGTGGAGGTCGAAGGCGATGAACGCCTGAGCGCCGCGTGCAACACGCCAGCTACAGAAGGCATGGTGGTTCGTACGCGCTCCGACCGCGCGGAAGCAGCGCGTAAGACGAATCTCGAGCTCATTCGCTCGCGCCACGATCTTGATTGCCGCAATTGCGTGCGTTATGGCACGTGCCGCTTGCAGTATCTGCTGAAATCCTATGGTCTGGCTGGCCCTGATGCCGCGCCTGCCATCTACCCTCAAGAACTTCCGCGCGGCAAGCGTGCCGAGTGGGATCCACATGCGATCATCCAGCGCAACGCGAGCCGCTGCATTCAATGTGGCCGCTGTGTGGCTGCCTGCAAGAAGCTGCAGGGCATCGGCGTGTGGGAGTTCATCGGCACGGGCTCGCGCTCGAGCATCGGGGTGGCTGATAATCGCACGATGCGCGAAGCTGGCTGCGTGGCGTGCGGCCAATGCATCACCCACTGCCCGGTCGGCGCACTTTCCGAGCGCGACGATATCGCTCGCCTGCGCGCGGCGATCGCCGACCCCGAGGTAACCACGGTGGTGCAGATCGCGCCCGCAACGCGCACGGCGTGGGCCTCCTCGTTCGGCAAGCAAGACGGTGAACTGGGCGTGGAGCGCATGTGCGCTGCGCTCAAGGAAATGGGCGTGGACTACGTGTTCGACACGGTGTTCGCAGCCGACCTCACCATCATGGAAGAGGGCACCGAGCTCTTGAACATCGTGAAAGCGGGCGAGACCGATCGCTTACCGCTGTTCACCTCATGCTGTCCTGGTTGGGTGAATTTCGCGCGCACGCGCTACCCCGAATCCATCGCTCAGCACCTTTCGTCGGCGAAGAGCCCGATGCAGATGTTCGGCGCCGTGGTGAAGACCTGGTTCGCGGAGAAGAATGGCCTTGCGCCAGAGAAGATCTTCTCGGTTGCGCTCATGCCGTGTACCGCGAAGAAGGTGGAGGTCGCACTGCCGGGCATGTCCTCGAACCCTGGCGTGCCCGATATGGACGCATCGCTCACTACCCGCGAATTCGCGCGCATGATCGCCCAGAGCGATATCGACGTTGAAGCGCTCGAAGATGTGCCGCTCGATGATCCGCTCGATAAGGGTACGGGTGCAGGCGTGATCTTCGGCACGACCGGTGGCGTGATGACCGCGGCGCTCCGCACTGCAGCCGCGATCATGACCGGCTCGAACCCCGAACCCACTGGCTTCGAGTTCGCTCCTGCCGCCGAAGGCCCCTGGAAGGAAGCGGTGTTCGACTTGGCAGGGACGCCGATCCGCTGCGCGGTCGTGCATGGGCTGGCGAACGCTGACCAGCTGATCGCGGCGCTCGATGCGGGCACGGTGGATTACGACTTCATCGAAGTGATGGCCTGTCCTTCGGGATGCGCTGGCGGTGGTGGCCAGCCGATCGATGGCAGCGACCGCGAACTGGGCTTTGCGCGTGGTGCGGTGCTGCACACGCTCGACACCGATGCGCCCGTGCGCTTCTCGCATGAGAATCCTGTTATTGAGACGATCTATGCGGAATACTTCGGCGAACCGGGCTCCGAGCGCGCCGAAGAGCTCCTGCACGTGCACGCGCACTAAAACCGCAGGTCGCGCTTACCTTCTTTGATGTCCGCAAGATTCTTCTCGAGCACGGCATAGACCGGCGCGCGCTTGAAGTCTTCGTTTGCCATCTCGGCATCGATGAGCGCTTCGCCAAGCGCCCGAGCTTCAGGCGAGGCGTAGTCGAGCAGGTATTCTTCAAGCGTCATAAGAGCATTCGGGTGACAGAAGCCTGCAATCTGTTCGTTCTTGCAGAGCTCCATGAAGCGATCGCCCTGGCGTCCTGCACGATAGCACGCCGTACAGAAGCTGGGAATGTAGCCGAGCTCCATGAGCCAGCTGACCACTTCGTCCAAGCTGCGGTTGTCGTAGACGTTGAACTGTGCGGTGCTCTCGTCTTCGTCCTCTTCGCTCACGTATCCGCCCACGCTCGTGCGCGATCCGCCGGAGATTTGCGATACGCCCAGCTCAAGAAGTTGTTCGCGCATGGCTTGTGGCTCGCGCGTCGAGATGATGAGGCCGGTGTAGGGAACGGCGATGCGGATGCACGCGACGATCTTCGCGAACACATCGTCGGGCACGCCGTTGTCGAAGGTATCGGGGTCGATATCGTCCGCCGGGCGCACGCGCGGCACGCTGATCGTGTGCGGACCTACGCCGAACACTGCTTCGAGATGTTCGGCATGCATGAGCAACCCAGCGAATTCGTAGGCGTAGCCCTCCAGGCCGAAGAGAACGCCCAGGCCCACATCGTCGATGCCCGCTTCCATCGCGCGATCGTGCGCTTCGGTGTGGTAGGCGTAATTGCTCTTCGGGCCCGTGGGGTGGAGTTCTTCATAGCGCTCTTTGTGGTAGGTCTCCTGAAACAGAATATAGGTGCCGATCTCGGCTTCCTTGAGCTTGCGGTAGTTCTCGACCGTGGTAGCTGCGATGTTCACGTTCGCGCGACGGATTGCGCCGTTCTTGTGCTTGATCGAGTAGATGGTCTGAAGGCTCTCGAGCACGTACTCGATCGGATTGTTGATCGGGTCTTCGCCCAGTTCGATCGCAAGGCGCTTGTGACCCTGGTCTTGCAGCGCGATTACTTCGGCGGCGATCTCTTCTTGGGTGAGCTTCTTGCGCGGGATCGTCTTGTTCTGAAGATGGTACGGGCAATACACGCAGCCGTTCATGCAGTAATTCGACAGGTAGAGCGGTGCGAAGAGCACGATACGATTGCCATAATGGTCGTCCTTGATCGCACGTGCCAGCGCGAAGATGCGCTCGATGCGCGCTTTGTCTTCACAGGCCAGAAGCACGCTCGCTTCGCGATGGGTGAGCCCGTTCCCTTCGGTGGCTTTCTCGAGGATGCGATCGACGATCGCAAGGTCGGCGGCATCGGCGCGGGCAGCTTCGAGGGTTGCGAGAATCTCTTCGTGGTTGATGAATTCTTCCGCGTGAGGGGAGGCAGGGTCATAGGGCAAAGTAGCAGTGGTCATGGGCTTTTCGTTCCGATCGTGCGTAACAGGTTTTTCATAATCGAGGAATATAATACGAATGCGTAAAGGATACCAGCAAACACGCACGCCGTGCGGTGTTTCTGTGAACTCTAAGGAAAGAATCCATGGTCTCTGAACACAACGTTTCGACCCCTTCGCTCGATCTAGACCAGCGAGACGCACTCTCGGCCACGCCGAAGGGGATGCGCATCACGATCGGGCTGTTCGGCAGGCGCAATGCGGGCAAGAGCAGTGTGGTGAATGCGCTCGCGCGCCAGCCCGTGAGCATCGTGAGCGGAGTGCCAGGCACCACGACCGACCCGGTCGAGCGAGCGATGGAGCTTCTGCCGCTTGGCCCTGTCCTCTTCGTCGACACGGCGGGGATCGATGACGATGCCGAAGTGGTGGGGCAGTTGCGTGCTGAGACCACGCGCAAGGCGATGAAGGGCTGCGATCTGGCGCTGCTCGTGTATGAGCAGGGCACGTGGGGAGAGGTGGAGCGCGATCTGCTGGCGGATCTTGAGCGTGAAGCGATCCCTGCGGTGGTCGTGGCGAACAAGATCGACCTTGCAGGCGAGGGGGCTGTGGGCGATGAGGCTGCAAACGATGGGAGTGCGAGCGATTTCGATCAGGCGGTGCGCGTTTCGGCAACTGAGCGCACGGGCATGGGCGAGCTGCTCCAAGCGATCATCGATGCCGCCCCTGAAAGCTTGCTTGAGGATCCGCCGCTTGCGCGTGACCTGGTGAATCCAGGAGATACGGTCGTGCTCGTCGTTCCGATCGACAAGGAAGCGCCCAAGGGCAGACTTATCTTGCCCCAGGTGCAAACAGCGCGCGATCTGCTCGATGGGGGAGCGCTGCCTTATTTGGTGCGCGATACCGAGCTGGCTGCCGCGCTCGCTTCGCTCAAAGAGCCACCCGCGCTGGTCATCACCGATTCGCAGGTGTTCCATCAGGTGGCCGAGATCGTTCCCGAGAATGTTCCACTCACGGGCTTTTCCGTGATCATGGCGCGCGCAAAGGGAGATATCTATGTGCAAGCCGCGGCGCTTCAGGTGCTTGCGCAGTTGGGCGAAGACGCGCGCATTCTTATTGCCGAAGCGTGTACGCACCACCCGATCTCGGAGGATATCGGCACGGTGAAGATTCCGCGCTTGTTGCGCAAGAACCTGGGCGAAGGCATCACGATCGACCATGTTCAGGGCAAGGACTTTCCGAGTGATCTTTCAAGCTACGATCTGGTGATCCATTGCGGAGCATGCATGCTCAGCAGACGGGCGATGCTCTCGCGCATCCAAGCGTGCGAACGTGCAGGCGTGCCCATCGCGAACTACGGCATGGTGTTGGCGCACTTCGCTGGCATCGCCGAGCGCGCCCTCGTCCCCTTCGCCCTCTGATGACCGGGTAGTTTATCATCTGTCAGCTCTCTGCATCAGCGGAGAGGGCAAGGCAGCGAGGTGACTCTTTTCCGACTAAATTCGTATTTAATAAAACCCGAGAAAAGCAGCGACGCATGAGCGAATCAGTTTATCTGATTCGCGAACAGGGAAGCGGGGAACCTCGTGGCTTACCCTCTCCACTGGTGCAGAGAGACGGGTAATTACAAGTGCCCCATGGCGGGCTGCTTGCGCTATGCCTGTGCTTTATAATTGAACGAAGAAATGAGTCCACACCTGCGCAGTACGAAGGATGGAAGATGGATCTTACTCCTGGAGCGAAAGCCTACGGCTTCACGGTTGAAACACACGAGAATCTGCCCGAGACCGACGGCACCGCAACCCTCATGCGCCACGAAAGCGGCGCGCGCCTGCTCTATCTGGCAAACGATGACAACGACAAAGCCTTCTCCATTGGCTTCAAGACCCCACCGGTGAACGATACGGGCGTCTTCCACATCTTGGAGCATTCGGTGTTGTGTGGTTCGGACAAGTTTCCAGTGAAGGAACCGTTCGTGAATCTGCTCAAGAGCTCGATGCAAACATTCTTGAACGCCATGACCTTCGCAGACAAGACGGTCTATCCCGTTTCGAGCACGAACGAGAAAGACCTGATGAACCTTATGGACGTCTATCTCGATGCGGTGCTGCATCCTGCCATCTACAAGCGCAAAGAGATTTTCGAACAGGAGGGTTGGCACTACGAGCTCGAGAACACAGACGCGCCGCTCACGTATAACGGTGTGGTGTTCAACGAGATGAAGGGCGTTATGTCCGACCCTGACAACGTGCTCTTCGACGCGCTCCAAGCGGCGCTCTTTCCCGATACCGCCTATCGTTTCGAGTCGGGTGGCCTGCCGAGCGCGATCCCGAACCTCACCTACGAGGATTTCCTCGACAATCACGCGCGCCACTATCAGCTGAACAACAGCTACATCACGCTCTATGGCAACCTCGACATCGACAAGATGCTCGGTTTCTTGGATGCGAACTATCTCTCCGCGAACAAAGCGCCAAAACCTGCCGGCGCGCCGAACCCGCTTGTGATCCAAGACCCTGTTGAAGCGCTCGATGTGGTGGTCGAGATGAACACTTCGCCCGAAAACGCCTGCGCAGCTCTCGGCTATGTGGTCGGTACGGCAGCGGACAATGAGCGCATCATCGCCGTCGATATCCTCATGGATGCCCTCATGGGCTCGAACGAAGCACCGCTGAAGAAGGCGCTGCTCGAGGCAGGGTTCGCAGGTGATGTGTTCGACTACATGAACAAATCGATCCTGCAGCCCTTCGTTCTGATCGAAGCGAAAGGCATCGAGGCTCAAAAAGCGCACGTATTCAAGGAATGCCTCGAGCGTGAAGTGCGCAAGCTCGTGGAGGGCGGCATCGATAAGCAGCTGATCGAAGGAGCGATCGCGCATGCGGAATTCGTGATGCGCGAAGGCGATTTCGGCACATCAACGGGCGTGATCCTGGCGGTGAATGCGCTTTCCGCCTGGCTCTATGATGATGCCCAGGCCATAGACCCGCTGCGCTACGAAACCACGTTCGCCACGCTGCGCGAGAAGCTCGAGACCGATTACTTCGAGAAGCTGCTCGCAGAAGTGCTGCTCGAGAACGACCATCGCGCCTTCGTTGAAGTGGTACCCACCGCCAAAGAGTCGAGCGAGGAGGCGGAGCGCCTTGCCGCCATCAAGCAGACGCTCGACACCGCACAGCTCGAGGCTATCATGGCCGAGGCCGAAGAACTGCACCGCATTCAGATGGAGCCCGACAGCCCCGAAGCACTCGCCACGCTTCCGCTGCTCGAACTCTCCGACATCGCACAAACGCCTGCGGAGCCAGAGTGGCATTTCGAGGCAGGCACGCCGTTGCCTAGCATCATCCATGAAGTGCCCACGCATGGCATCGACTATCTGTCCTACTATTTCTCGCTCGATCACGTGACGTACGATGAACTGCCCTACGTCACGCTGCTCGCGAACTTGCTCGGCAAGCTCGATACCGAACACTACACCGCCTCCGAGATCGATACGCTCTCGCAACTCTACCTGGGACGCTTGCGTTTTTCCGCCACCACCTACGAGAACGAGACACTCGCTCAAGGCATCGCGCCGAAATTCATCGTTTCTGCAAGCGTGCTGTCGAAGAATCTCGACCATGCCATCATGTTGCCGAAAGAGATCTGGGCGCACACGCGCTTCAACGATCCCGAGCGCATCAAGACCATCTTGTTGCAGCAGCGCATTTCCATGGAGCAGAATTTCCAGGCCATGGGTCACACGAGCGCGCTGGCGCGTGTTGCCGCCGGTCTCACGCCCGCAGGTAAGCTGCTCGATCAGCTCGCTGGCATCGATTTCTATCAGTTCCTGTGCGATCTGCTCGCGCACTTCGATGAACGTGCGGAGGGCCTCATCGAGAAGCTCGAAGCGGTGGCGAAGCGCGTGTTCACCGACGATGTGGTCCTGAGCTTCACCGGTACGCAAGAAGACCTGGTGCGCGTGTGGGAAGCGGGCGGGGCCTTCGATCTTGAAGAGGGATTTGCTGGCTGCGAACGAACGCTCGTTGTCCCTGAGCCGGTGCCGCAAAACGAAGCCTTCATCGTGCCGAGCGATGTTTGCTATGTGGGCGCAGGCGCGAATCGCGCGGCGATCGAGGCGATTCCCTTCGACGGAACGACCAACATCGTCACGCGCGTGCTCTCGTACGACTACCTTTGGAACGAGGTGCGCGTGAAGGGCGGTGCGTATGGTGCGGGCTTCAAGGCAACGCGTACGGGCACGGTCATGTTCTATTCGTTCCGCGATCCGAATCTCGATCACACAGTGGAGGTCTATAACGGCTCGGGTGCGTGGCTCGCCGATTTCGATCCCAGCGAAGCGGAGCTGCGCGGTTATATCATCAGTGCGGTTGCGGGCTACGATGCTCCGCTCAAGCCGCGTGCTCTGGCGCAGCGTCAGGACAACCACTATTTCGCCAGCTTACCAGCGGATTATCGCGCGCGCTTGCGTGCCGAGATGCTCTCGACCACCATCGAAGATCTTCGTGCGCGCGGCACAGCGCTCGAACGCTTGAAGGAGCATGAGGTCGTTTGCGTCTTCGGCGGCAAGGAACAGATCGGGGCATCTGATCTTGATTTGAAGATCACAACGCTATACTAGAGAAACCTCTTCATGGCATGCACTATCGAGCGCATCTCGTTCGGAAAAGGGCGGTGGCGCTCACGCGATGCAGGGTGAAGAAACAGCTTGTTGACGAAAGCCTGCAAGCCGCTTTCCTGCTATAAGCTTGTGAGCAGATGATAAGGAGATTGAAATGAACACTCTTGCGCAAAACCAGAAGGTCGTCAAAGGCCTGAGCATCGCTGCGATCGTGATTTCGGCGCTGGCGATTATCTTTAGCTTGGTGATGGTCTTCATAGCTTCGGCCACACTCACTTACGTGAACGAGACCGTGGAACAGTACTCGAGCTTGAGCAGCTATTACTCTAGTTATTACTATGGCTATGTTGATCCCGACGAGCTTGCTGCGATGTCGTTTGCTGCGACTGCCATGGTTGCGCTCGCGGTCTTCGCGGTCATTTCTGGTGGCTTCCAGCTCTTCGTGTCGATCTTTATCTTCCTGAAGCATAAGGACACGACGAAGCTCAAGACGCTCTTCGTGCTTGCGATCATCGCAGCTGTTGCAAGCTTGGTCGTGGGCGGCATCGTGAATATCGTGCTCTTCGTGCTCATGGCGGTGTTCATCTATAAGATGCGCAAAGCCATCGTGCCTGCTCCTGCGGTGATGAACGTAGCTGCTGCGTCTACTCCAACTCCAGTAGCAGCGGCAGCTCCTGCACCCGCGCCGGCTCCCGCAGCAGCCGCGCCAGCAGCGGCGACCCCTGCACCCGCAGCGCCCACGCCGGCTCCAGCACCAGCTCCTACGCCAGCCGAGCCGACGGCAGCGCCTGTAGCTGCTGCTCCTGCAACCGCTACGCCCATTCCGCCAGCACCTCCCGCTCCTGGTGCAGCACCCACTCCTGCTCCTGCACCTGCACCCGCCGAAGTGGTTGCGCCGAGTGTTCCTGTTGAAACGATGCAGGCGGTCGAGGCAGAGCTCGACGCTGAGCTGACCGAAGCTATCGCTGAAGAGACCGCTGAGGTTGCAGCTGCTGAAGCACTGGGTAGTGCAGCAGCGGATCGCGCTGTCGATCAAGCAGTCAACGGCGCAAAAGCAGGCGAAGTCGACGTGGTTGAAGAGGTTGTCGCCACCGAAGCGATCAACGAGGTCACCAACGACAAGAAGAGCGAATAGCCCTATAAGCTACAGAAGCTTGCAAGGCCAGCGGAATCCCGCTGGCCTTTTCTTTTCTCTGACCGTCCCTCAGGCGTAAGCCCCTTGTGGCAACGAGCAAGGAAAGCGGGTGGGCTTCGTTCACCGTTTTCCGTTTACAAAGCGAAAGAATCGATCGTAGGTAAAACGCTCTATACTAGTAGCGACAAAAACCGCAAGAGGGAAGGCGAACATGATGAAAACGCGCATCGGCATTCTGGGATACGGAAACTTGGGCAAAGGTGTTGAGCTGGCTGCTCGTCAAAATGACGACATCGAGCTGGTCGCCATCTTCTCGCGTCGCGACCCAAGCACCATCACTCCGCTCACTGCTGGTGTACCGGTCTTCTCGGTTGACGATATCGAAGCCCATACGAACGATGTCGACGTGCTCGTGCTGGGTGGTGGTTCCGCAACTGATCTGCCCGAACAGACGCCGAAATACGCCAAGCTCTTCAACGTGGTCGATTCGTTCGACACGCACGCGAACATCCCGCAGCACTTCGCAGCAGTTGATGCGGCTGCGAAGGAGGCAGGTAAGATCGGTATCATCTCGGTAGGCTGGGACCCAGGCATGTTCTCGGTCGCACGCCTCTATGCGAATTGCATTCTGCCCGAAGGCGCGGATTACACGTTCTGGGGTCGTGGCGTTTCTCAGGGTCATTCGGACGCGATCCGTCGCGTGCCGGGTGTGCTCGATGCGCGCCAGTATACGGTACCGGTCCAAAGTGCACTCGACGCGGTGCGCAGTGGCGCGAACCCTGAGCTCACCACGCGCGAAAAGCACACGCGCGAGTGCTTCGTAGTTGCTGAAGAAGGTGCCGATCTGGCTGCTATCGAAAAGGCCATCGTCGAGATGCCGAACTACTTCGCCGATTACGACACCACGGTCACCTTCATCACGCAAGAAGAGCTCGATCGCGATCATAAGGGCATTCCGCACGGCGGCTCGGTCATCCGCACGGGCGCAACGGGCGCGAACAAAGAGAACAAGCACGTGATCGAATTCTCCCTTACGCTCGACTCCAACCCTGAATTCACGGGCAGCGTGCTCGTGGCCTGCGCACGCGCGGCGCATCGCATGAGCGAAGAGGGCATGACCGGCTGTAAGACCATCTTCGACATTCCGCCAGCGTATCTGAGTGTTCACTCAGGTGAAGAGCTGCGCGCACACATGCTCTAGTCTTTCCTAAAAGCAGCCCGGGCGCGCTCGATGCGCCCGCTGAGGGCAGCTAAGGTTCACCGATGATCTTTCTCGAAAAGGTAAAGCTCTACATTCCCGGCATTCTCGTTTGCGCTGCTATCGCGCTTGGCTGCACCTTCCTCGGTCAGGCGTTTCCGCTGATCGGCGGCCCGGTCTTCGGCATCTTGGCAGGCATGGCCATCGCACTTGTGTGGAAGCGTCGCGATCGCACGAGCCAGGGCATCACCTTCACCTCGAAGAAGATCCTGCAGTATGCGGTCATCCTGCTGGGGTTCGGCTTGAACTTGGCAGAAGTGGTGCGCGTGGGCGCCCAATCGCTGCCCGTGATCGTCTCCACCATCGCCACAGCGCTCATCGTGGCATTCGTGCTCTGCAAAGCGCTCCACATTCCTGAACGCATCGCAACGCTGGTGGGCGTAGGCTCTTCCATCTGCGGCGGCTCGGCCATTGCGGCAACGGCGCCGGTCATCAAGGCGCGCGATGAAGAGGTCGCGCAGGCCATCTCGGTCATCTTCCTGTTCAACGTGATCGCTGCGCTCGTGTTCCCCACGCTCGGCAGCGTGCTGGGGCTCTCCAACGAAGGCTTCGCGCTCTTCGCGGGCACCGCAGTGAACGACACCTCTTCGGTCACCGCTGCGGCGGCGGCTTGGGATGGCATGCATCCGGGCGCGAAGACGCTCGACCAGGCAACCATCGTGAAGCTCACACGAACGCTCGCCATCATTCCGATCACCTTCGTGCTCGCGTTGTGGGGTGCGCACAAGGTGAAGAAGGCGCACAAGCAAAAGCGCGCCGAGCTGGCAGCTGCTCATGAGGATCGCGCCGCCGAGCTGGAAGGCGAAGTGCATGAGCTCCATAATGAAGGCTTCAGCCTGAAACGCTCGTTTCCGCTGTTCATCCTCTACTTCTTGCTCGCTTCGCTTATCACCACCATCGCGCTTGGTTGCGGCGTATCGACAGAAGTATTCGCGCCCATAAAGACGCTCTCGAAATTCTTCATCACCATGGCCATGGTCGCGATTGGCCTCAACACCGATCTGGTGAAGCTGGTGAAATCAGGCGGCAAGCCCATCTTCCTTGGTTTCTGCTGCTGCCTTGCTATTGCGGGCGTGAGCCTGGGGATGCAGTACCTGTTGGGTCTCTGGTAGTTGCGCCGCTGGCCTCCAGCGTGCAAACCAGCGAACAAACCTGCGAACACCCTGCGAAGAAGACGAGCTGAGCAAGGCACCTGAACTCCTTTCATAGCCTCGGGCATATCGGTCGCGTCTTGACCGATATGTTTTACTGTCTTGTCAGCTGTCTTCACATCTGCCATACTTGCTCAAAAGATTGAAGGGGATGGCTACCTTGCCAACTGATACAGAACTTGTCGCGCGCATCGAAGAGCTGAAAGCCGAGCGCGACGCGGTCATTCTGGCACATTTCTACGTTGAAGATGCAGTCCAGGATGTTGCCGATCACACCGGGGATTCCTACAACTTGAGCAAACTCGCTGCCGATCTCGATTGCGCAACCATCGTGTTCGCAGGCGTGCAGTTCATGGGCGAGAGCGCGAAGCTCTTAAGCCCGAACAAGACCGTTATCTTGCCGAATCCGCAGGCAGATTGCCCGATGGCCCATATGGTCACGAAGGAGACGGTGGATGCGGCGCGCGCTGAATACGACGATCTTGCCGTGGTTTGCTACGTGAACTCCACGGCAGAGATCAAATCGTGGTCGGATGTGTGCGTGACCTCATCGAATGCGCTCAAGATCTGCCAGAATCTGCCGCAGCACAATATCTTGTTCATTCCCGACCAGAATCTTGGTCGCTATATCGCTTCGCTCGTGCCCAAGAAGAATTTCATCTTCAATGATGGCTACTGCCCGATTCATCAGGACATCTCGCCTGATGAGGTGCGTGCGCTCAAGGAAGCGCATCCAAACGCGCTCGTGCTCGCGCATCCTGAATGCAACGCGCAAGTCTGCGAGCTAGCCGATTATCTCGGCTCGACTGCGGGCATCATCGATCGTGTGGTGACCGGCGAAGAGACCGACTACATCATCTGCACCGTGGTGGGTGTTGCGCATGAGATCGCCAAGCGCCTGGGTAGCGAAGCGGACAACAAGCAGCTTCATTTCCCCGCAACCACACCGCGCTGCGAGGATATGTCTTCGATCACGCTCGAGCAGATCGCCGAAGCGCTCGAGAACACCACCGAAGAGGTTGAGGTCGAAGCCGAATTCGTGCCTGCGGCCAAAGAAACGCTCACGCGCATGCTCGAGCTTTCATCCTGATGCAGCCGATTGGCGGCTACGGGCGCATGCTCGGCCAGCCGCGCGAATGGCGAGGATAGAACCGCGCGAGCTCACCTAAAACCGCTTGCGTTTTCACTATAAGAGGAACGGACAATGGTAAACGACGAAACATATGATGTGGTCATCGCAGGCTGCGGAGCCGGTGGCCTCTACACGGCGCTCAATCTGCCGAGCGATCTGAGCATCCTGATGATCGCGAAGACCGAAGTGGACGAATGCGATTCGATGCTCGCGCAGGGCGGCATTTGCGTGCTGCACGATGAAGACGACTACCAAGCCTTCTTCGACGATACGCTGCGCGCTGGCCACGGGGAGAACAGGCACGAGAGTGTGGATATCATGATCCGCTCATCCCGTGCGGTGATCAACGACCTGATCGATTACGGCGTCGATTTTGCGCGTACCGAAACGGGCGAGCTTGCCTACACGCGTGAAGCGGCCCATTCGCGTCCGCGCATCTGCTTCCACGAAGACACCACGGGAAAAGAGATCACCACCCGGCTACTGGCGGCAGTGCGCCAAAAGAGCAACGTCGAGATCCGCGCGTACACGACCATGGTCGACATCATTGAACAGAATGGTGTGTGCGCTGGCATTATCGCAGAAGACGTGCAAGGCGATGCGTATCGCATTCGCGCGCGCTTCACGGTCATGGCAACCGGCGGCATCGGCGGCCTCTACGAGCACTCGACGAACTTCCCAAGCCTCACCGGCGATGCGTGTCGCATTGCGCGCGAACATGGTGTTGAGCTGGAGAACATGGATTATGTGCAGATCCATCCGACCAGCCTCTACACGGGGCGCCCGGGGCGCGCGTTTCTGATCTCGGAATCATGTCGCGGCGAAGGCGCGATCCTCCTCGATGCGCAAGGCAAGCGCTTCACCGACGAGCTGCAGCCACGCGATGTGGTCTCAGCTGCTATTCATGCGCAGATGGAGGCTGAAGGCAGCAAGCACGTGTGGCTCTCGTTCGAGAATATCGAGCCCGAGACGATCCATCATCATTTTCCGAGCATCTATCAAAAGTGCCTTGAAGAAGGCTACGACATAACCAAGGAACCGATCCCGGTAGTACCTGCTCAGCATTACTTCATGGGTGGCGTTCACGTGGACAGAGATTCGCAGACCACCATGCAGCATCTCTTCGCCGTGGGCGAGACCAGCTGCAACGGCGTGCATGGGGCCAACCGTTTGGCGAGCAACAGCCTGCTTGAGAGCCTCGTGTTCGCGAAAAGGGCAGCGCAGAAGATCGTGGCGGACCGGAGCGCTAATGTCACGCCGTTCAAGCAGGAGGTCCCAGTGTATCGTGAAGCGCAGATACTCGTTGAGCCGCACCTGCAGCGCGAAGCAGAAAGCGTGCGCGATCGCGTGTTCGCCCGCCGTCGTTAGTCTGTTCGAACGAGAAGGAACCCTATGGATCTGGCAGCACTCAATCTTATCGCTGAAAAGCATATCCGTACCGCCCTTGAAGAGGACCTTAATCATGGCGATGTGTCAGCCGCGGCGGTAGTGCCAGCTGGCGCGCAAGCAACGGTCGAGCTTATCGCAAAGCAAGAAGGTGTGATCGCAGGACTCGACGTGTTCGAGCGCACGTTCCACCTGCTCGATCCTGCGGTATGCGTGGAGCGGTTCGTGGCTGATGGCTCTCGTGTCGAGGTCGGTCAGCTGCTCGCACGCATTTCGGGTGATGCGTTCGTCCTGCTCGCCGCTGAACGAACCGCGCTCAACTACTTGCAGCGCATGAGCGGCATTGCAACGTACACGCGCCAGATCGCGGATCTGCTCGAGGGCAGCAAGACTACGCTCGTGGACACGCGCAAGACCACGCCAGGCATGCGCATCTTCGAGAAGGATGCCGTTCGCTTGGGTGGCGGCGTGAACCATCGCTACAACCTTTCCGAGAGCGTGATGCTCAAGGACAACCATATTGCGGCAGCAGGTGGTATCAAAGCAGCCGTCGAAGCAGCGCGCAAGACGGCATCGTTCACGAGCATGATCGAGGTCGAGACCGAAGATCTTGACATGGTGGCAGAGGCGCTCGAGGCGGGTGCCGACATCATCATGCTTGACAACATGGACCACGACACCATGGCGCGCGCGATCGAGCTTATTGGCGATCGTGCGCTTACGGAATGCTCGGGCAACATCACGCGTGACAACGTGCAGACCTACATCGATCTGGGTGTTGATTTCATCTCGAGCGGCGCGCTGACCCATTCGGCGGGCATCCTCGATCTGAGCATGAAGAACTTGCGGATCGAAGCATAACGAAGCTTGTTGAGAATCAAGAGCGCAGTTCAGAGGGATAGATGGAAGCTACGACTACAAAAGGAGGCGCGTTGACCGGCCAAGAGCGAAGAGCAGAGATCATGAACATCCTGCGCCAGAGCACGATGCCACTTTCAGGTGCGGCGTTGGGCAAGCAGCTTGGTGTTTCGCGCCAGGTGGTGGTCCAAGATATCGCGCTCTTGCGTCAATCGGGCGAAGAGATCTATGCGACGAACCGTGGCTACGTGACGGGAGTGGCGAACGCCCGCCCAAAGCGTCTGTTCAAAGTGCATCATACGATCGAGCAAACCGGCGATGAGCTCAATCTGATGGTCGATCATGGGGTCGTGGTGGAGAACGTTATCGTGAACCACCGAACCTATGGCAGGCTCTCAGCTAACCTGGGTTTTCGCAATCGCCGTGACGTGGCGCGCTTCCTCAACGAACTTGCCACAGGAGCTTCCACGCCACTGATGAACATCACCTCGGGCTATCATTTCCACGAGGTGAGCGCCGATTCCGAAGAGGTGCTCGATGAGCTTGAAACCGCGCTAGGCGAAGCGGGCTTCCTTGCCGAACTGACCGAGTTCGAACAGCAGCATTTCTAATTCGTGATCTTCGGCTGGCGATCGATGAAGGAAACTTGCGGCCAGACGAAGCCCGTGTGAATGCGGTCGATCGCGATATTCGCGCGTTTCTCTTTCTTGTGCTGCGATTCCTCCTGACAAGCATCCACGAAGCGTTCGAAGAGCAGATTCATGGAATTGCGCGTGCCTAAGAATTCGGGGTGCCACTGCACGCCGATCGTGAAGGGCTTGTCGGGGTGTTCGATGGCTTCGATCAGCCCCTGATCGTCATACGCTGCTGCACGCAGTTCGGGTGCGAGCTCGAATATCCCCTGATGATGCATGGAATTCACCTGGGTCGAATGCGTCTGCAGGATGCGCGCCAAGCTTCCGCGCGGCTCGAGCGTTACATGGTGCGAAGGCTCGGAGAAGGGAAGCGTCTGGAAGTGGTTCGCGAAATGCGTTTGCTGCTTCGTTTGCGTGGCGAGGTCGAGATGCAAGCTGCCGCCGTAGAAGACGTTCAGCATCTGCATGCCACGGCAGATACCCATGATGGGCACGTCGAATTCATCGCTGTAGCACAAGATCAGATGCTCGAGCTCTTCGCGGCCAGGCAGATGATCGGTCACGCTCGGATCATCTTCGGTGTCCCCATAACGCACAGGATCGATATCCTTCCCGCCGGTCAGCAGGAAGCCATCCATGTGCGGGAAGATGGTCTCGTAGGCACCAACGTCGTCCGTGACGGGAAGCAAGTAGGGTTTCGCGCCAGCAGAGCGCACCGCGAGCGCATAATGATTGATGCCGTCGTCGTACGGCTCGGGCAATTTGGTGGGAACGATCCCCACTACGGGCTTATGATGCGCGTGCGATTCGGACATGCACTACCTCCTTGCATTCGCTATCTTACTAGCAATTGCCGCAGGTGACAAAATCCAAATAGCTGCGCGCCTCATTCGCGAACGAATAGATGGTCTCAACAGGCGTTGGTTCGGCGTTGAGCATCTTGTAGCAGGGGAAGAACCGCGTGATATGCAGCGGAATGCCGCGGTCGAGCCCCGCGAGCCAGCGCGCCGCCTCCACGAGCTGTTCACGTGAATCGTTCAACCCGGGAACGATGAGCATGGTCACTTCAAGGTGCGCGGTGGCACAACCTGCGAAGGCTTCGATCGTATGCATGGTGGTAGCAAGACTGCCGCCCAGTTCGCGATAGACTTCCGCGGTGAAGCCCTTCAGATCGATGTTCGCGGCATCGATGAGCGGGAGCAGCTCGGAAAGCGGAGCATCGTTCACCTGGCCGTTCGAGACGAGCACGTTTACCTGCCCTCGCGCATGAACAGCCTGCGAACAATCGCGCACGAACTCATAGCCGACCAGCGGCTCGTTATACGTGTAGGCAACCCCAACGTTGCCTTGGGAAGCGAAAGCCGCTGCGGTATCGGCGATGGTCTCGGGCTCCATGAACCTCCAGGGCACCTCGGTGCTGCAGGCTTGCGCGATGGAGGCGTTCTGGCAGAACGCGCAGCGCATGTTGCAGCCGTACGAGCCGATCTAAAGGATGCTCGATCCCGGCATGAAACGCGCGAGCGGTTTCTTCTCGATCGGATCGAGCGCGAGCGAGGTGATACGCCCGTAGTTCTCGTCGATCACTACGCCATCGTGTGCCACGCGCGCACGACAGATGCCGCGCTGCCCTTCAGCAAGCGAACAAGCATGCGGACAGACGGGACACGTGATGCGCTCACTGCTAGCAGACACGTGCCTCACCGCCGGTAGTATGGCGAACCACGCGGAATCGTTCCAGTTCAACGCCCGTTTCGTCCGGTGCTATCCCTGCCTTCTGCCGGGCGATAGCAACTTGCTCTTCCACGGTGTTCACGCCTTCGAGGTTCGGCAGCAGCAGTCCGCGGCGATGTCCCTTGCTCACGATCACGCCGAATTCTTGCGGGTCAAGCTCAGCAGGCGAGCTGATGGGCTCGGGCGGGAACAGCACATCGACCGAATACGAAAGATAGTCGAGCTCGTTCTTCTGCACGGGGTAGAAGCGCGGATCGCCGCTGCAGGCTGAGATGGCGTTCGCGATGATCTCTTGCGCGATCGAATCACGCGTGGGAGCAATGGTGCCGATGCAGCCGCGCAGATCGCCGTGCTCATGGAGCGAAACGAACACGCCGGCACGCGCATCGACAAGCTCGGGCGGTAAGCCCTCGGGCATGAGCAGCGGCCGTTCGGTGGTGACGAAATACTCCACGCTCGCGCGAGCAAGCGCCACGAACGGGTCCACGCCGCTGCCGCCGGTATCGGGCGAAGCATCGGGTTGCGGAACGGGCGAAGAGGGGTCCTCGTCCACAAGATCGGCTTCTACCTCGCCCTCCACGAGCGCGCCTTCATGCGCAGCCTGTGCCTCGGTTGCCTCTTCGATAGCAGCCTCTTCTTCAGCGGCTGCTTCTTCGCCCCCTTCCACCTCGAAGCACGCGATCGCATAGCCAACGCCAAAGGGACCTTCGTAGCTCAAGAGCTCGCTCGAGTAGACGGTATCGGCCAGCGCGCCTGCCATCATCTGGAACGAGCGCAGCCCGCATTCGGCAGCCTCTTCGCAGAAGAGCTCATCGAAGGCGAACAGATCATCGAGCTCTCCCGAACGGAAGATGCTCGTGATGTTCTGGTCGAATTGCGGACCTGCCTCATTGAAGCCGTAGGGACCATCGTGCGTGAGCTTGTGCGACAGATCCCCGCTCGCGACTAAGACAACGCGACGACCCAGGATGTTCGCGGCCAACTCGAAACAGCGCCCCATCATCCGATGCTCGCGCGGCGAAAGCCCCGAAAGCCCTACGCGCACCACGGTGGTGCGGGGGAGGAAATCGTGCAAGAAATAGAGCGGCACGTAGGTAGCATGATCGAGCGGGCCATCGTATTGGTCGCCCATCCCAATAGGGATGTTCGCCTGGTTAGCGAGGCTCGCGATGAGCTCGGCCAGCTCAGGATCGCCCTTGGCGGTGATCGTGCTCTCTTCCGCGGGCACGCCGAACATCTCCATGGTGCCCGAGATGTTCTCCGCATCCGAGATGAAGAAGCCATCGGAAAACGCCGGCGCATGCGGGGAAGTGACGATGATGGTATCGGGGCGGTGTGCAGCAACGCGTCGCGCAACTTCTTCGTAGCCATCGATGGTGGCTTGGATGGCGGCCTCTTGGCCTTTGCCAACCGCGGGAACGATGAGCGGCGGATGGGGAACAGCATAGGCAGCGACGATAGACATAAGAGACCTCTTTTCGCTCGTAGGAGGAGTGAAGCAAGAGCCGAGTGCTGCGGCGCAAAAGAGGTGCGAATGAGCGGCGTTGTGAATGCGCGAAAGAGACGTGCTCTGCTTGTGTTCGTACTTGTTTATTGTAGCGCCGCGTACGCCCGCGCGGGTCGTGATAGCTTGACGGTTAGGCAACAGCTTATGCGCTTGCTATAATGTCACGGACAGTTCGAAACCCTCCTGTCGTTAAACAAAACTAGGAGCAACTATGTATGGTTTGAAAACCGAAAGCAGCTTCGATGCCGCTCATTTTCTTACGGATTACCACGGCAAATGCGAGAACCTGCATGGTCACCGCTGGCGCGTGGTGGCCTATCTTGAGCAAGAGGATCTCCAGAGCGAAGGCACCATGAAGGATATGGTGCTCGATTTCGGCGAGTTCAAGCAGGCGGTGCGCGCCATGACCGAAGCGCTCGATCACACCTTCATCGTGGAGGAAGGTTCGCTCTCGCCGCAGACTATCGCGTGCTTGGAGGACGAAGGCTTCACGCTCTCCGTCATGCCGTTTCGCACCACCGCCGAGAATCTTGCGCGCTACTTCTTCGATCACCTGCGCGAACAGGGCTTGCCCATCGCACAGATCGACGTGTACGAGACCCCGAACAACTGCGCGATCTACCGCGGCTAGCAGGCAAAGAAAGCGCAGATAGATATGGTATTCGGTTCCTTTCCTATAGCCGAGCGCTTCGTGAGCATCAACGGCGAAGGCGCGCACGCGGGTAAGCTCGCGGCGTTCATCCGTTTTCCGGGCTGTAACTTGGATTGCTCTTACTGCGATACGCAGTGGGCGCGCGACCCGGAGCTCACCGTTGAATTCGTGAGTGTTGAAGAGCTCTGCGACTGGGTGGAGAGCGAAGGGGTAACGTGCGTGACCATCACGGGCGGCGAGCCCACGCTCCAATCGGATCTCTATCGCCTGTTGCATGCGCTTGCTCGTTTGGAAACGGTCGAGGTGGTCGAGATCGAGACCAATGGCTCGACCGACCTTGCTAAGATCATCGCGCACGATTCCAAGCAGGAGGAGGAGTGCCCGATCGCGCTTGCGGAGTTCCCCGCTCCGCGCCCAGAAAAACTCTGTATCACGATGGACTACAAGCTGCCTTCTTCAGGCATGGAAGACAAGATGTTTTGCGAGAATTTCGAGTTGCTCGACGAACGCGACGTGGTGAAGTTCGTGGTCGGTTCGCACGAGGATCTCGAGCGCATGGCTGCAGTGGTGCGCGAACACGAGCTTGCCACGCGCTGCCAAGTGTATATCAGTCCCGTGTTCGGTGCGATAGAGCCAGCTGCTATCGTCGATTTCATGCGTGAGCGCTCCCTCACGCACGCAAGGCTGCAGCTTCAGCTTCACAAGTTCATCTGGCCAAACCAGGAAAGGGGAGTGTAGCGATGGGTTCGACGGATGGTGCCAAGAAGAAGGCGCTCGTGCTCTGCAGCGGTGGGGTGGATTCGACCACCTTGCTGGCGCTCGCAGTTGAGCGTTATGGCGCAGAGAACGTCTATGCGCTTTCGATCTTCTACGGTCAAAAACACGATCGTGAGCTAGAGGCCGCGAAACAGGTAGCGCGCTACTATGGGGTTGAGCAGCGCTTTTTGGACCTAGCACCCATCTTCGCGGAAAGCGATTGCTCGCTGCTAGCAGCATCTTCTGCCCAGATTCCGCACGAGACCTACGCTGCGCAATTGGCCAACGAAAGCGATGCGCTGGTGAGCACCTACGTGCCGTTCCGCAACGGGCTCTTCCTCTCCAGCGCGGCCTCTATCGCGCTTTCGCTCGATTGTTCGGTCGTGTGCTACGGCGCTCATGCCGACGATTGGGCAGGTTGTGCCTACCCCGATTGCTCGCAGGAGTTCGTCGACGCGATGGCTTCGGCTATCGAGCAGGGAACAGGCGGTCAGCTTCGACTGGTGGCTCCCTTCGTGCAGTGGCCGAAGGCGCGCATCGTTGAAGAAGGCTTGAAGCGTGCGGTCCCTTACGAACTTACGTGGTCGTGCTATGAAGGTGGGGAAGAGCCGTGCGGAACGTGTGGCACCTGCCTCGATCGCAAGCGAGCGTTCGAGCTGAACGGAGTCATCGACCCGCTTCTGAAGAAATGATTTAACGCTGCTGCAATGCGAATTCATACCGCGTTGCAAAACCTACGTCGCGCTGCGCAACCCATGCCGTGCCGCAGGCGCTTTTAGAAAGGAAGACCATGACGCAAACCCGCGAAGATGAAGGCCTGGAACTGCTGGGAAACCAGCAGGTGAGCTATCCTACCGATTACGCACCCGAGATGCTCGAGACCTTCCAGAACAAGCACCCCGAAAATGATTACTGGGTGAAGTTCAACTGTCCTGAGTTCACGAGCCTCTGCCCGATCACGGGTCAGCCCGATTTCGCCACGATCTACATCAACTACGTGCCTGATGAGCGCATGGTGGAGAGCAAGAGCCTGAAACTCTATTTGTTCTCATTCCGCAATCACGGCGATTTCCACGAGGATTGCGTGAACATCATCATGAAGGACCTCATCGAGCTCATGGATCCGAAGTATATCGAGGTCTGGGGCGAATTCACGCCTCGCGGCGGCATTTCCATCCATCCCTACGCCAACTACGGCTGCCCGAATACGCGCTGGGAAGAGGTTGCCTGGACCCGCCTCTCCACGCACGAATAAAGGTGTCGAACGACCGGGTAGTTTGTCATCCGTATGAACTTGAAAAGCGTTTCATAACGACCATGCTCTGGCAAGCTGCTTTATTCCTTTCGGTATCTCTTCTTCTGTTATTTTAGAAAACGCTATCAAGATTGAACTTTTCATAGGATGTGTGTCGGTAGTCCAATACTGATCCGTCGGATAAACGCGAACGCTCTTTCGACGCGCAAGCTCTATGAGCTCTTCTTGAGTGCGCTCATATTTATCTACAACGAGCAGGTGCAGACCTGCACCCTCATCCAAAACATCAACCAAGTCTCCCATCTCGCTTTTCAATGATTTCGTCAATATATCGTGTCTTTTTCTGTAAGTATTAACGGTGGAACGCTCGTATCTATCCCAAGTATTCGATTCCAAGAAGAGTCGAAGCATCTCTTGTTCAAGCCAGGGCACAGCACAGAGGTCAGCAGGAAATCTCTTATTCCATCTTTCGAGAAGAGCAGCAGGTAATATGATGTATGAGATGCGAATAGCAGGAGTCAGTATTTTCGACATCGTTCCAAGATATATCGTATTGTCTTTATCGATCGCACGCAACGCTGGCGATGGGCTTGATTCATATCTGAATTCACAACAGTAATCATCTTCGATTATGTATGCGTCTTTTTTCCGAGCCCAGTCGATTAGTTTCAACCTCATTGAGAGGGACATGACGAAGCCTAATGGGAATTGGTTTGAAGGAGTGGCAACAACCAACTTCGCATCGCTGTTTTGCAATCTTTCGATCACATTTACCTCATCCATATGCACAGGAAGAGGTTCGATCTTGTATCCCTCTTCAATAAACGCATCCCTTGCGATGTTATAACCTGGATCCTCTACCGCCACACACGCATCGCTTTCATTGAACAGCGAAGCCAGCTTTCGAAGTGCTGCTTGGGTTCCAGATTGAATGACCACCTGCTCAGGGACGCATTTGATATCCCTTTTCTTGTAAACGTATTTTGCAATCTCTTTACGCAATCCATAAAGTCCAAAGGGATCCATATATAGAGAGGCGGATTCAAAATTATTTGCTCGAAACGCCTTGTCGGCCATTGCTCTCATGATATCTATTGGCAATGCGCCTAGATCTTTGTTCCCATAGGCGAAGTCGTATTTACACCCTAGATCGCTCCCGAGAGGAAAGATGTTACGAACATTTTCACTCGCCTCTATCAGCGCTGAATCGCTTCGCGCTGACGCGTTCCCATCGAAGACAGAAAGATCGAGGTCTTCCACAACATAGCCAATTCCACGATGCCCCTTTGCATATCCTTCTAACGCAAGCTGTTTGTATGCTGCCTCAACCGTGTTACGCGCAATGCCTAGATTTGAAGCTAGTTCTCGTATCTTCGGAAGCTTTTCCCCTGATAGAATCTTCCCCTTCTCTATGTATTCGCTGATCTGAAAATAGAGCTGTCGGTAAGCCGGTGTCTTTAGCGATCGATCTATTGTGAAGTTATACATCGCACCCATACCTGTGTCAGTCGTTTAATTCTTCAATCCCTATTATTTTCATAAGAATTGAATATTTCAATGGGTAATCCCCATTGACGAAATTCAGAACAATTTAGATGATTTTTTATGATTCCTATTTGATTTGAAGTTAAACGAAGAGCAAATGAACGAGAGAAGGGGTTGTGAATGAATCCACAAGTCGAAATCGTTCCTTCTGATGCAGCTACCGAACAGACATCACTAGAACAGCATGGCTTCACAAGGAGGCAATTCATTGCAGGATCAGCAGCAACACTAGCCATTGCAGCGGCAGGCGGAGTGAGTGCGCTGGAATTTCCAGCGAATGCAGAAGCGCTCACTGAAGCCGAGCCGCTTGGCGGCGAATGGATCCGAACCACCTGTTCACCTAACTGCACGGGCGCATGTGGAATCAACGCATGGGTCCAAGATGGCCAGGTGCGCTTGTTGAAGCAGGCGGCTGACTACCCTTATGAGCATTACAATCCGCGCGGATGCCTTAAAGGTCTTTCGATCAATACGATTCTTCATGGTCCCGATCGCCTTACGAAACCGCTCGTTAAGAATGAAGATGGCGAACAGATTGAGACCGATTGGGACACCGCGCTCGATACAGCAGCGGACAAGCTGCGCGAGATCGCAGAGAAATACGGCCCCGACTCTATCGGCGTCATCTACCAGGTGCAGGGCACCGGTCACATCCAGAAAGGCGCGCTCGTGCGTATCGCCAACACGTTCGGCTGGTCGATCATCGGCGGTTACGAGCTCAATGGCGACCTGCCCATGTTCTGGCCTGAAACCTTTGGCTGCCAGAGTGAAGAGCTGGAATCGTACTGCTGGGAAGACTCGAAGCTCACGCTCGTATTCGGCTCGAACGTTATGGTCACACGTATGCCCGATGCTCACTTCCTCACCTACTCGCAGGAAAACGGCGGCAAGGTGATCTACTTCGATCCGAACTATTCGGCATCAGCTGAAAAGGCAAATGAATGGGTGCGCATCGCCCCCGACTCTGATGGCGCGTTTGCGCTGGCCATGGCTAAGACTATCATTGATGAAGATCTCTACGACAAGCATTTCATGCAAACGTATACGGACTCACCGCTCCTCATCAATCTCGAAACGGGCAAGAAGATCCTTGCAGAAGAAGTGCAGGGTCTTTCTCCTACGCCGGGCCTGCCCGATTTCCGTAAGAGCTATGTGGCAGTTGATCAAACGAGTGGCGCGCTTCAGGCAACGAACCCCCTCAAGCTCGACGACAACAACTATGCACTCACGGGAAGCTACGACGTGCCGTTGAAAGACGGCACGACCGCCAAGGCAAAAACGGGTTTCCAGCTGCTCACCGAACAGTTGGAGAACTATACGCCTGAAGCGGCTGCCGATATCTGCAAGATCGATGCGGACACCATCACGCGCATTGCGCGCGAAGCAGCCACGGTCAAACCGATGCACATCATCTTCGGCGGTGGAACGCAGCAGTGGTACCACGGCGATTTGAAAGGTCGCGCATGTGCGCTCGTGGCATGCCTCACCGGAAACGTAGGGCAGCTCGGCGGCGGCATCTCAACCTACGTTGGTCAGTACAAGACGCGCTTCAACACGGCAAGCTGGATGGTGCCAGAAGGCGCGGTCAAGAATTCGTGCCCGTTCCATTATTGGGTGAATGGCCCCACGCCGCAGATGACGGCAAAATATCCCAAGCACGGGTTTAAAGCGCTCGTGGTTGGTTGGGGCAATCCGCTCGAGCAGCATAACGTAGCGAACTGGCTTCGCCATGCGTTCGAGAGCGGTGAGCTTGAGTACCTCGTGTGCATGGAATTCCAAGACACGCTCACGGCATCTCGTGCGAACGTTACGTTCCCCTGCGCGAGCTGGTACGAAAAGACCGAGCTCACCACCACGCCACTTCACCCGTATGTTCAGCTCCAGCAGCGTATCGTCGAGCCGCCGGGAGAGGCGCGCGAAGAGATCTGGGTCTTGACCGAGCTTGCGAACCGCATCGATCCTTCGAAGGGATCGCTCTGGCCGCGCTTCACTCCGGAAGATTCCGAAAAGCGCTCCGATGAGGTGCTTGCGCTCTTGCTCGAAAAGGGCGGCCCCACCATCGAACACCTCACACCCGAGGAACTGCGCAAAGGTCCCGGCAAGCTTGCGCACACGAATCCTGGCGAAAAGAAGATCCCATTCTGGGAACAGGTGCATGATCGCACTCCATTCCCTACGGTCTCGCGTCCGAATCCTATCGATGCCACGGCGAAATTCGTGAAATCGGGCCGCATCGAGTTCTATCGCGATGAAGACATCTTCCTTGAGTTGAACGAGCAGCTTCCTTGCTATAAACCGCCTTTCGAGGACACTGAATACAAGGACAATCCTGAGGCGCGCGAGCTCTATCCGCTCGGATACACCACGCGCAACAGCGCTTTCCGCGTGCACGCAACATACGTGAACAACCCCTTCATGCTCGAGATCCAGGACAACACTCCCAAGGTGTGGCTCAATCCTGAAACGGCAGCTGAGCGCGGCCTGAAAACGGGTGATTGGGTCGAGGTCTACAACAGCCGCGGAACGGTGGAAGGCCAGCTCGTCGAGGATCCGGGCGTGTATCCAACGCAGTGTATCTTCGACCAGGGTTGGTGGTCGGCTTACGACAACAAGACGAGCTACAACTCGCTCATCTGGCCGTGGATCAATCCTACGAATGAGGTGTATTACATGGTCAGTGTTTGGTCGCCCAATATGGCTTGGAATGAAACGGTCTGCAATGTGCGCCTGTCCAATGGTGGCGCGCCCGAGATCGTGAAGAACACAGGCAAGAGCACGCTTGATGGCAACGTGAAGGATGGCTCGGGCATCGAATATGGAAAGGGGGCGTAAGCGATGAGATACGCAATGGCTATCGATTTGAGTCGCTGTATCGGCTGTCGCACGTGCGCGGTCGTATGCAAGAACTACAATTCGCAACCCCAAGGCATCTGGTGGAACCGTGTGTTCACCAGCGGTACGCCTGAATACGATGTGGCAGTCGAAGTGAACGACCAGCTGAGAATGGAATTCGTTCCGATCAGCTGTCAACATTGTACCGATGAACCGTGTGAGACTGTTTGCCCTACAGGTGCAACTTATATCGACTCCGACACGGGCACGGTGCTGGTGGATTACGACCGTTGCATCGGCTGCCGCACGTGCGCAAGCGCATGCCCCTATGGGGTGCGTCAGTTCAACTGGGGAAAGCCGGCAGAAATGGTCGGGCTGGATAACACCACGTACGACTACGGTTATCCAAAGGATTACTACGATGGCGATCATCTGGTATACACCCCGCACCGCCCCGAAGGCGTGATGGAAAAGTGCACGTTCTGCGCGCAGAACGTTTCGCAAGGGATCCCACCTGCCTGCTGTAGTGCTTGTCCTGGCAATGCGCGTATCTTCGGCGATATGGATGATCCGAACTCCGAGATCAGGAAGTATCTCGAAGGCAAAGAGACCATCACTCTGGGCGATCGGTATAAGACGCATCCTAACGTCTACTATGTGGTTTCGCATGAGGTCACGCAGGTCGACCCCATCTCTCAAGAACAGCGTAAGGAGGGCTGATCATGGAAAGATCAACACGTAAGATTGCCCTTGTCGGAATAGTCCTTCTGGTGGTGGGTCTCATCGCCTGGATCGTGCAATTGACCGGTGGCTTGCTCGCTGGATCGAACATGACCAACGTATTCCTTTGGGGCCTTATGATCGCCGTTTTTGCCTTTTTGGTAGGCTTCGGCGCAGGTTCGCAGTTCGTTGCGAGCGCGATCATCCTTTCGGGGAAAGAAGAGCTTAAGCCATTGGCGCGTATTGCAGGTGCATGCGGGCTTGCTTGTGTGTGCGCTGCTGGCGTTGCGATCCTGGCCGACCTAGGTGCGATTCGCAATGCGCTTGCCATGATCGTTGGTATGAACCCGCGTTCTCCGCTGGCTTGGGACATGATCGCCATGTGTACGTTCATCGTGCTCTCGATCGTGCAGCTGGTCATGATTGCGCGCGATGCGCGTTCCGTGAAGGTGTGGGCAGTGCTTGCTGGCCTTGCGGCACTTGCGCTTCAGATCGTCGAAGGGCTGCTTTTCTCCACGCAAACCGCGCATGGCTGGTGGGCAACGCCGATCATGCCCGTTGATTTTTTGGCGGTCGCGTTCGTGAGCGGTTTCGCGCTCATTCTGCTGATAGCTTGCGTGAAGGGTGCTTCGTCGAAGGCGCTCGCTTGGCTTGGGCGCATTTGCGCTATTGCGATTGCGGTTCACCTGGTGCTCGCGCTTATCGATCTGTGCCTGATGTTCTTCGAGGGTACTCCAGAATTTGCCGGCATCCTGGCAGCAGTTGGCTCGAACATTTTGTTGTATCTGGTAGAACTTATCCTGCCGTTCATTGCGATGATCATGCTCTTCTTGCCGAAGAACCGTGGACAGAAGAAGCCTGCGCTTATCGCATCGATCCTGGTTATCGTAGGCATCTTCGCGCACCGTTTGATGCTGCTCTTCCCGGCTTACAACGCGCCTTCGCTCTACTTGCAGCTTTCGGGAACCGATTTCACCACGGGCCCGTATCCGATCTCAACAGGACGCTATCTTGATTGGGACCTAACGTTCGCGAACACCACGCCGTATTTCCCAGCAGGGCCGGAATGGCTGGCTATGCTCTTCCCGATCGGGCTTGCGCTTGTTGCAGCAGTGGTGATTCTCTTCATCATGAAGAAGCTTCAGAAGGATAAGAGCTAGCACGAGGGACGCATTCGAGAAAAGCAGCGGCAAAAAGGGTGACGAACGATCGGGTAGTTTGTCATCTTATAAATGCCTTTTGGGCGTTCATCGGGTAAACTTTGAACGTCCACGTTTGATTGGCAGTTTGCATGACCGCACCCGAAATCCTCCATACTGAACCAAGTGCTTCCGCCGCCCCGAACGGATCGAAGCAGCCGCTCAAGCAGCGTGTCTATGTAGCGCTCGAAGACCCCGCGAAGGCCTCGCCGCTCGGCAAATTCCTTGGCATCGGACTCATCGTCTTGATTGTGCTGAATGCTCTTTTGGTTGGCGTGCCGGACAACGATGCAGCGCTCGATTTCAACACGCTCATCTTAGGGTTCAGCGTGCTTTCAGTGATCGCTTTCGCCGCTGAATATGCCTGCCGCATTTGGATCGCCGATCTTGTCTATCCTGCCCTTGCGCCAACGCGCGCACGTGTGCGTTATATCTTCTCGCTCATGGGCATCATCGATTTCCTTGCATGGTTCCCTGCGCTCTTCGTCTTCTTCCTGCCTGCCTCGAACGCGCTCAACGACGCGATTCGCATCATCCGTCTGGTGCGCCTGATCAAGATCTCGCGCTATATGCGCGGCCTGCAGACCATCAGCCGCGTGTTCGTGAAGCGACGCCGCGAGATCGTGGCGGCGTTCATGGTGCTCACGCTTTTGGCGGTGGCCTCGAGCGTGCTCATGTATGAAGCCGAACATACCGCGCAACCCGAGGTGTTCGACAGCGTGTGGACGGGCTTGTACTGGGCCATCACCACCATGACCACGACCGGCTACGGCGACATCGTTCCCATTACGGCGTTCGGGCGCATCATCGGCTTCGTGGTGATGGTCATCTCGATCGGCGTGGTGGCCATTCCAGCAGGTATCTTCTCTGCAGGCTTCATTGAGGAGTTCCGTGCGGCGGACAAGGCTGAAGAAGAAGCGGGCCGCGATGAGGACGCGCGATGAGCGAAACCCCCAACCGCACACGCCCAGTGCTCAATCGCGTCATCTTCGCCCTGCTCACCCTGGTGTTGGGCGGTCTGGCGGGTGCATTCGTGTGGGTATTCTTCTTCTTGCTCAACCACGGCATCAACCTCTTTTGGCACGTGCTGCCCGAGCGCATTGGCGCTTGGTGGTGGCCGCTTGCCGTGTGCTTGGTAGGCGGCGTGGCGATCGGCCTTTTCGAACGTCGCTTCGGTGCGTACCCCGAAGACTTGAACAAGGTGATGGCGCAGGTGAAGGAGACGGGTCGCTACGAATACGAACACATCGGCGCCTCTGCGGGCGGCGCGCTCTTGCCGTTGCTCTTCGGTGGCAGCGTCGGTCCGGAAGCGGGATTGACGGGCGTGATCGCGGGGCTTTGCACGTGGGTGGGCGACCGTCTGAAGTTCCTCGGCAAGGAATTTCGCGAACTTTCCCAGGCGGGCACCGCGGCGGTGCTCTCTGCTGTGTTCAATGCGCCTTTGTTCGGTTTGGCAGCGCCGCTTCTTGGCAGCTGCGACGAGGTGAAAGCAGGCAGCAAGATCGAGGTTCCGAAAGCCACGAAGGTCATCGTCTACACGTTCGCGGTGGCTGGCGCGTTCGGCGTGATGATCCTGCTCGGAAGCGTGTTCGGCGGTGGGGAAGGCCTGCCGCATTTCTCCGAGGTCTCCATCGATTGGTTTGAACGCGCGCTCATCATTCCGCTGGCGCTAGCGGGCGGTGCGGTGGGCTTGCTCTACCATGCGTTCGACAAGGGCGCAGACACGCTCGCGCGTAAGATCGGCGACCATCCTGTGGCAAAGGCGGTCTTGGTCGGGCTTATCCTGGGTTCGCTCGGAATCGTATCCCCTTTCGTGATGTTCGCAGGCGAAACGCAAACTGAAACGCTCATGAGCACCTACACGATGCTCGGCGCGGGCTATCTTATTCTTACGGGTGTGCTGAAGGTCTTCACCACGCCGCTCTGTTTACGCCTCGGATGGCGCGGCGGCCATTTCTTCCCGACCATCTTCGCGGGCATCTGCTTGGGCTATGGGTTTGCGCTACTCACGGGCGCCGACCCGGTGTGTTGTCTGTGTATCTGCAGCGCGGCGCTTATGGGCGCCATCATGCGTCAGCCCGTCATGACGGTGCTGCTGCTGTTCCTGCTGTTCCCAGTGCGCGCGTTCGTGGTGATGCTTGTCGCCGCGTGCATTGGTGCGGCGCTCACTTCGCTGGTGCTTTCGCTCGTGAAGCTCGTGAGGAAGGGCAGCCATGAATAGGGAGACTGTGCGAGCCCTCTGCCAGCTCAATACCGAATTCTACGAACGCAACGCTGCTTCCTTTTCGCAAACGCGCACGGCTCCTTGGGGGGGCTGGCGCAGGTGCATGGCGGCATGCGGGTTTGATGGACTCGATGAAGCGCTCGGTCAATCGATGGATGCCCAGATCGCTGATTCGGTCCTTGATATCGCGTGCGGCAACCTGCGCTTCGAGGCGTTCCTTGCGAACACCTATCCGCACGTCGACTGGTCGTTCTTCGCGGTGGATAATTGCGAACCGCTTGTTGCGAGCGGTCAAGAAGATATTGCCAAAAAAGTGCATTTTACCTGCGAAGATATTGTAAGCGACCTGCTCGAAGGCCTGCCTGCTACCGAACCTGCGAACACTCCTGCGTTTGCAGCTGCAACCCCCTTCGATCTGGTGGTCTCGTTCGGCTTTTTGCACCATATTCCTAGCTTCGATTTGCGCCAGCAGTTCTTGCTTGAAGCGCTTAGTCAGGTGAAGCCTGGCGGCTACCTGGTAGTTTCCTTCTGGCAGTTCCTGAACGACCCCGCGAAGAGAGCGAAGATCGAACAGACGCACGCTGAAGCGCTTGCGTTCTTCGAGGGCTCCCTCGAACCCAACGACTACCTCCTCGGTTGGAAGAACGAACCCGGCAACTATCGCTACTGCCATCATTTCTCAAACGAAGAGATAGACTGGATCATCGCAGCTCTCGCGCCGCATGCCACGGTGGTCGAATCCTTCTCCGCCGACGGCAAACCCGGCAATCTCAACCGCTACGTCATCCTTCAGCGCTGTTAACTCCATACACTCTGAATAGCATCAGTGTCGAGAGAGTGCGGTAGGCTTAGAGAGCGGCTGTTCCAGGAAGAGCGAGAGCAGATAGCACCCCAAAAAGGCAATCGTTATTTATACGATTTTGCAAATAGTATAAATAACAGAAACAAACACGAATGTTATTTATATTATTTGGCTATTTATATAAATAACGATCGTAGAGTCTTCCGTTAATTATCTTGTCTGCTAGTCTTCCAGGATTACAAAACCGAAAGATGACGAACTATCCGGTCGTTCGTTATCTTCGCATGCCTAGAAAATTGAAAGCCAAGGTGATGGTGCTGTTATGCGTTCATTAGAGTCTGCATCTGGCAATTTTGTGCTATAATGTTGTACGTACAACAAAGTATGAAGGGGTCTGAGATGGCAGATGCTATGGTTACAGGACGCATGTCCAAAGCGAAGAAAGAGGCAGGTAATCGCGTTCTGCATTCGATGGGCATCTCGGCTTCGCAGGCGATCAATCAACTCTACGATTACCTGATCGAAGAAAAAGAGCTGCCTTTTAGGCAAAAGCGGAGCTCCCGAAGAACTAAAGCGCAGGTCAGAAAAGCAGCTTCATTTATTGATTCTATTCCAGTAACAAATGCCTTTTCATCGATGACCGATGAAGAGATCAGGCAGCACAAGGTTAAAATGTTGGTCGAGGAGTAGGCAGTCATGGTGAAGGTGCTGCTTGATACCAATATTCTGGTCGATTTTGCCTTACGCAGAGAACCCCACTTCGAACAGGCTCGCAAGGTAATGATCTTGGGTTATTTACGTGAGATCGAGCTCTGGATGGGTTCGTCTCAAATGAGCGATCTTATATACGTGATAACCGAAGGAGGAAAGTCGCGGTTCAATCCGCAAGCGCAAAACGCGTTGGAGAAGATGCTCCAATTCATTCGTGTTTATGCAACTGATGAGGAAGATTGTCGCGCTCTAGCGGATAGCACCTGGGAAGATCTTGAAGACGCGCTCGTGCATCGTAGTGCACTTGGTATAAAAGCTGACCTTATCCTAACGCGCGATCGGGAGGGCTTTACGAGATCAGCGGTGAAAGTATGTGGTTATGAAGAGCTGCTCTCTTATCTGAAAGAGACGCTTGGTTGTGAGTATGAGCTGTTAGACGGCTCCTTTTGATCGATCGGCCTTATCGTTCAAGTAAACTGGCGACCTCGATCGCAACATTGCTCTCATGCAAATTGTGTAGTCAGTATCTGGATATCTTTGCAGTGGCACTCTGGATAATCTTGCAGTCAATATCTGGATAATCTTGTAGTCAGGCAGTTTGATCAGGGGAAATGCATCTAACCAAAAGAGCATCGAGGCTCTGTTCGATTTCGCTTGTATCAGGCAAGATAAAGCGCCGTCGATTTGAAATTACTTTTTCGAAATAAGGTGTTAGAAAAGATCGAATCGTATTTTCCTGAGAAGTAGATTGCAAGAAATCTTCAAAGAATGATTTAAATTGCTCGCTTTCAATCGAATTCATCTCATCGACCAGGAGATCAACTTCTGTTGAATCAAGGAGATATTCTAGTGCTAAGCAAGAAATGTATGCATTCAATAGACGTCCAATTGTTGTTGCATCTCCCTCATAAAGAACATCGCTAACAGCATTTACTGCTGTTGCTCCTACAGCCCCACCTACGAAACCACCTGCAACGCCAAGAGCTGTTCCTAATCCAGGGACTGCAAGAGTTCCTGCTGTTCCTGCAACTTTAGATACCGCTAGCCCTGTTGCAAAAGTACCAGCTGCTGCGCCAGCAACGGATCCAGAGATCCCAGCCATATTTTTTGCGTATTGGGCATTGCTAATTTTGCAATTAACGAGGTTATAGGTTTCGGGGATTGAGCAAACAGCTAGAGTGATTGCGGACGTAATTGCATTGCTGCGCAAGAGCTTGGCAAGTTGATTAGTCGCTGCTGCTCCATGAATAGCGTTCTTTCCAGAAAGAGACCTCAACGAATTAACGAGCGTTTGAGAAGCTTTGGGTCCAAGCTTGTTGACTAAAGCTTGCGAAGGCGCAGTTAACGCTTTTGCCATGCTTGTACGCGAGAACTGAGCAACAAGAATATGTTGGACAAATGTTGTTCCAAAAACCTGAATACCTGCAGCAAGACCGGCATCAATTGACTTTTCAATATCGGATGTAGATCGATAAGCATTAAAGGCGGCGGCAACAAAAGATAGGCCAAACGCACACGAACACATTACAGCTCCAGTTGCCGCATCGTACGCAAGAGATTCAATCTTTCCTGGTTTAGTGAGATTGACCGCCTGTTTATGAGTGAGCCAGCCTTTTCGTACAATTTTTTCCGCTTCAGCTGGATTTGAAACACCAGGGACTTTTCCCTGCTCTATTTTCTTCTTGAATAACTCAACAATTCTTTCATATTGGTCTTTTGGAACTTCAAGCTGCATGACGTTATCGGTTGTTTTGTCGATATAGCGATAAAGTCCAGTTTTGCTATCAAAAGCTGATTCGAGAGTGCCTCGAGCGGAATTGTAGTATTTTGTTTGGATAAGTTGTCCGTTCACCTCTCGATCGGCCCCGTTTTTTGCATTATTTCTACCGCGAATTATGGCCTTTTTGCCAGCAAGATTATCCAGGATATTATTGGCTTCCTCTGCCATTTCCCCATGTCCACCTGAGTTGTTAATCGCAGCTCTTTGTTCAGAAAAGATTGCTTTTTCAGACGACATAGCTCCTGCTGCCGCTGATATGGCAGGTTCGTTTTTGCATGGAGACTCGTTTTCGGCGATTTGGACTTCATATTCTACTAGGTTATCAGGTTCAGTAGCCGATAGAGATTTGCAGGTTTCGATAAATCTTGTTGAGCATGCTTTGTCGACGCTAAGGGCTCGATTTGAGCTATCGTCAAGTGTGAAGCATTGCGGCTCGAAAAACTCCCAAGCGATAAATGTAAGAGAAGAAATAGTGTTGTCCTCGTCAACTTGTGAAAAAGGGAGCTTAAAGATCACTGCATCTGATTTAATAAAGATGCCCCTATTTGTGGCAATGATACCGCTTGGTCTTAGGTCAAATTCAGCATCAGCCCATAATACTGTTTGTTCAACAGGAACAGGAAAAGAAGACTTGATTTGGTCGCAGGCTTGCTCTGTGAGTAATATTGGTGAATCACCTAACGCTTCAAATGTACTAATAGTTGATGGTGAATCAAGCTCGTTAATTGCCTGCATGCGTGCAGCTTCAATCTCCTCGATTAATTGTTGCTGCCTCTCATTTTGCTTGTTCTTGTAATCATCGAACCCGTTAGTAATAGCTTCAATAGCTTTTCCGCCAGCCTCTGCAACAGCGCCAGCTCCATTTGAGATGGCTTCAACAGCTTTTCCACCAGCTTCAGTCGCTATTGCAGCACCCGCTCCGACAGCCTTAGCCGCTTCTTTTCCTGCATCAGCGACAGCGTTTGAAAGCGAACCTGCAGCATCGGCGGCACCTTTTGTAACAGCTTTTGCTGCTTTATCTGCAAAATCAAGAAGTGACATGGTTTTCTCCTAATCTTGATCGATGCTTTCGCTCGATGCGATAGACCCATAGTTTTTGTTGACATATTTCAGCAGCCAAATAGTTCCGATCACGACGCTTATAACGAAAGCAATAAACCCAAATAGAAAGCTAAAACAGGCGATTCCAACAAAGAAAGCGACGACTGATGCAGCCAGTACGACTCCCGCCAGCCCGACAGTGAAAACTACAATTCTTTGCGCGCGATCAAGAAAAGAATTCGCTCTTTCTTTTATCTCAGCGATTCTGCCTCTGAGCATTAACAATTATTGCCCTTCAGCTTGAGCCCACTTGACGGTGTACGATTTCCCGATGGCCTCACCAGTGTTTTTAACATACTGCTCAAGTAGGCTCTTTGCTCGTTCGGTAGCTTGCGCTTTCGAAGTTGTATCATTCTTCGCGGTTTCAAGCAGATTATTTTGTGCATCCCGAAGAGCCTGGTTCTTGTCTTCGGCGCTCATTCCAGTGAACCAGCCGTGGGCTTCAATAGGATCGGTCATTGAATTGGTGTCAATATCGGGATGCCCCAGGATCTCTATTTCAGGCATCGTTATAGTTACAACTCCATTAGGGTCTGGGCTTGAAATAGAAACCTTTTCAATATCTAAGCCCATTTGTACGATGCCGTCATATTCGAACCACATATTTTTCTCGCCAATATTGCCAAGACCAAAAATGATTCCATCAGCATCTCTGTGATACTTAACGACGTTATGGTAATAGCACTCTAAGGTGGAAAGTTTTGCAACTTCTTTTACACCAGAGAAGTCGGGGTCTTGAGTCTTCTGAGATGAGCAGCCAGCCAGAATAACTGTACCAAGGCAGAAGCAAAGTGCGATGCCGATAATCTTATTGATCGCTTTCATTGTTTCCCCCTTCCTCTCCATTCTTATCTTGCGCTTCATCTATATCGTGCTGATTGTTGGATGTGCTTTCATTATCCCAAACGATGGAATATCCATTGCTTTCTAGAAGCGGAACCAGTAGTGCTTCGATGGTCGAGCGCATATTTCGAGCAGAAGTTTCTTTAAAAGAGGGAGCCTTCTCAACCTCGTTTAAAGCGTCTTGTTTGCAAATCTCGATAACCTCTCGCAGATCGATATTGGCATCTTTTGGCAAATACTCGATTGCTGATTCGTCGACGACGGGATCATAGACTGATACTTCAGGGAGAATAGGGGTGACGGTTTTCTGACCTTGATCGATTTTGAACTCGATGCTTGAAAGATCCATGCCAGAAGTCGCGGTCGCTTTGTAGTAAATATGATAAACTGCTTCGCCTTTATCATTAAGCTTTTCTGCAATGCCTTCGTAGGTGAATTCGGCAGTCGAAAGCTTATTGATGCTAACAGCTTTTTTCAAAGAAGTCTCTGTTACCGTCGTGCCTTTGTTCCCAGCGTTGAACACTCCAGGAAGAATTGCAATTAGTGCAACTACAATTACGACTGCAATAACGATACCGATTAATCGGGGTCTCTTTTTACTTTGTTTGTTTTGGCTTGTCATATGTGACCTTTCTCCAGTTGAGAACGACTTTACCATCTATCCTTTGGTAGAGACAAGCTGCTCGGGCTTAGATATTAGGGAAGTGTCAGTAAAGCAAGAGGGCAAAAAACAAAAGAAAGATAGCTCCAACAACAACAGCGAGTCCGATAAGCCCCAAAAAGAAGGACAGGATCGCATGCCCGCATCCGAGATTGATTTCGATTCGATCTTTTGCCAAAACTGTTCCGTTGTTTTATCCGCTAGTTAAATTCGTAATAGTCGATCTTAACTTTCACATCTGCTGCACTAATGTCGCTGATTGCTTCTAAACGAACTTTTTCCTTTTGAGACCAATCTGTTGCATGCGCGGAGGTTTCTCCTATTCTTGTTCCGTTCTTGTCGTAGAGAGACAGAATAAAAACAACTTCCTTGATATCGAGCCCGGTTGTGTTTTCTGCAATGCAGGAATACGAACAAAGCCCGTGCTTACTGCCTTTTTCAAAGACTAAATTGCTCGCTAGCTTATTAAGAGCTTCTTCGTTACTTTTCTTTTGGGCTGCTAGGTTTCCTCTAAACACTATGTCATTCAGGTCCTTCTCATATGCCTCACCAACGGTAAGACCGTAATTGTCAACGAATGTTTTTATGAGTTGGCTTCTTTCATATTGGCAATCGTTCCATTTGCGGGTTGCTTCGACGTAGTCCTCATCGTATATTGCTGCAGCTTCGTTCATCGTTTCGAGAAGGTTGATGTAAGAAAGAGTACATTCTTGCAATTTCGTATCCTCGAATTGTCGAGATGAAAAAGGCTTTAGTGCGTCAAGTTCGATTTCTGTGACTGACTTTAAGGTGCTTCCAGATGTTGGCTTGCTGTTTGCGATAGCAAATCTCTTTTCTAGAGCGTTGCCCAAAACACTAATGATTTCATCATCAGCATAATCGATTTGTTCTTTAGGGCCATTTTGAGGAGAGCAACCAAAGAGCATAAAAACGCTTGCAAGCAAAAAACAAATTGCAGCTATTTTGAGTCTAGAGAAAAAAGTTGATTGCATGAGATACCCTCCATAATGTATTCCTCATTTTGATGGCACCATATATGAAGCCACCGCGGATAGTCTAGCACATATCCTGTAGGCATGGACATCGACCAGAAAAGACGTGCGCTCGGGGAAGCGATCAGGCAGCGAAGGGAAAGCCAGGGGCTTTCGCAAGACCGCCTTGCCAAGATGGTCGGCTCCAGCAAGTCGCACATTTGGCGCATCGAGAAGGGCCACGTGGGTGTTGGCATCGATGACCTTGCACGCATCGCTGATGCGCTTGGCACTCAAGTGCGCGATCTGCTTACGTTCTAGCTATTCTCAGCCTTCCTGATCGGGCTGCGCGTGTAGCGTCATTCCTGCGCTGGTTTAACGCCCTTTCGAACTCACGCTCTGCCGAACTTGCGCCTTGCTGAACCTGCGCCCTCGCACCGTCCATCATTCGCCGCACATCACATCGATCACCCTGAGCGTGCTTGCAAGAGCTTCGCTATCACACGAGATTGCTCCCTCAAGCCCGAGGTATGCGCGAAGCCACTCATCGTCAAGGGCTCGGTCGGCGAAAACAAGCAGCGAGAAGCACAGCGCCGCAAGTGCATCGCCCGGCACCTCGCGTGCCCCTTTCGTGCCAAGCCAGATGATCCCCGCGGCTGCGATCAGGTCGTACGCCAGATCGATCGCGGCAACAACGTCGCTCTCGGCCAGTTGCGCGATCTCGCAGATCAGTGCATCATTCGTTCGTATGAAACGCGCCAGCATAACGAAGAACGCGAGCATCTGCAGCGTTGCGGCATCACCCGCGCCACCGATGGTCTCGACATATTCCGCGACGAGGCTGTGGTCTTCGAAGATCGCCCAAAATCCCAGGTAGCCAAGCTCTTCGGCGGGCGCAACGAACTCGCTCCACCACCCGAAGAACGTATCCATCGCATCCTCAACGCCTGCGAATCCCTTAATCTCATCAAGTAGCACGAGCGCATCGATCGCTGCAGACACGCGCCCAAGTGCGACCGCAGCCTCTTCTTCGCTGTACGCATCAAGGCGCTTCATCGCTTGCTCGTAATCGGGCAATGCTCGCGCTAGATCGGCGAAGCTATCGAGGCTAGCAGGTCCGCATGCAAGCCCTTCGACCAGATCGGCATCGTCAGTCATGTCGACGAACTTCGCGAACAGGATGAGTGCTCGCAACCGAGCTTCCTTGCGCTTCAGCTCTTCAAGTTTGCGCGCGATCGCTCCGTAGAGATCGACGCTTTCATCATCGAGGATCTGCTTGACCTCGCTCAGACCGAAACCATATTCAGCAAGCGTTAAGACTGCCTGGAGCCGCTCGAGGTCTTGAACCCCATAGAGCCTGCGGTTGTTCGACACGCCTATGCCAGTGCATTCGGGCGTGAGCAAGCCCATCCCTTCGTAATGGCGTAACTTCGATCCAGGCACGCCGGTCAGCTTCGTGACCTGCCCAGCCGTAAGCTTCTCCTCTTTATTAGGGGCCAGCCCGGCGTTACGACCATCTGCGCGCTTCGCGCTCGACCCGGCCGCAAGGTTCGCAACCGCCGATGGGACCTTCAGTCCCTCTTGCCCGATGATGATGCTTGTCTCGCCGTTTTCGGCCGCAACAGCGTTCTTGATTCTTCGGCAACCAGCCATTTCATCACATCCTTAAACGGAAGTGTAAACCTCGCACCTACTACGAGGTCAATGGGTTACGAGGAAAAACTCGTCATATTGGATGACAAGGTTCTGCCTATCTCAGCAAAACAAACGACGAGACACTAGGTATCTCGTCATAAAGAAAGGCTGCGAAGGCCAGATATCATGCGTGAAGATCGGTAGGATCGACTTCCTGAAAGCCGAGAGAATTACGCCTCTAGTGCGCCTTTGATCGCTGCCAGCAGATCGTCGAATTCCTCGAACGCCTGCAGATCGGGATTCTCGGCGATGATCGCGTCGGTGCTGCGGAACAAGAAGCCATCCTTGCTTGCGCGGATCATGTCCAGGTCGTTATGGCTATCACCCACGGCGATGGTGTCGAACCCGCAGCTCTGCAGTGCTTTCACAGTGGTGAGTTTCGACTGATCGCAGCGCATCTTGAACCCGGTGATCTCTCCATCAGGCGCAACCACGAGCTCGTTGCAGAACAGCGTAGGCATGCCAAGCTTCTCCATGAGCGGCTTGGCGAATTGTGTGAAGGTGTCGGAGATCACGATGACCTGTCCGCAGTCGCGCAGCTCGTCCAAGAATTCCTTTGCACCGGGCAGTGGGTCGATGGTGGCAATGGTCTCCTGGATCTCCTTGAGGCCGAGGCCGTGCTCTCGCAGAATGCCCAAGCGCCAGTTCATGAGCTTGTCGTAATCAGGTTCGTCGCGCGTTGTGCGCTTGAGCTCGGGGATGCCGCTCGCCTCTGCGAATGCGATCCAAATTTCGGGAACCAATACACCTTCCATATCGAGGCAGGTCACGTACATGAGAAAGGTCCTTTCATCGTGCGAGCTTGGCGCGTCGAAATGCGCGCGATTCACTGTTCCTTATGAAACCACAAAACGCCCGCGCGACCCGCAACACTTAGGCTAAAGGAAAAGTGTTGCTCGAATCATGCCTGTTAGCTTATAGCGCCCGACCTCCGGCGAAGGCATGGCCCTACAGCTGCTCGCTTACTGTTAACGCCGTAGATACCAACCGCGGCTGCGCAAGCGGTCCATACCTTCCCCTCCGGCCAGACCCTATAAGCTAACAGGTCAAGGTTCGATTAGCGGAGAGGGTGAGGCAACGAGGTGACTCTTCGCCGACTAAATTCGTTTTAATAAAACCCGAGCGAAGCAGCG
>ERZ827423.175-NODE-175-length-87866-cov-6.867522_pt1 | contig 87866 bp, 73 predicted proteins | sample MGYA00519775_ERZ827423 | MGnify/ENA primary metagenome ERZ827423 (study PRJEB31778, sample SAMEA3449296) | human gut metagenome | biome: human gut; feature: human-associated habitat; material: faeces | place: United Kingdom | collected 2010/2012 ... | reverse complement strand
CTCTATGGTCATGTGTGTCAGTCCCAAGTTGCACAAGGCTACCAAATCTTCATAGCGGCTTTTCTCCTTTTGGCTGAACGAGGTCTTGGAAAAAGCGAGAAACATGACACGGGTGTAGAGTGCCATATCCTGCGTGGGCTTGTCCTGTCCGCAAAGCACCACGCCCGTACTGACTATAGTCTGTGCCGCCATACCGTCCGCACCCGTGTTTTTCTTTGTCTGGCCACCGCCTCCCCAAAGACCTTTCAAATAAGCAATCTTACGGATGTCGAGATCGTTCTTGTACTCGTCAAGTACCACGAGCGTATTGACCGCCTGTGAAACCCGGTCGTTCATGGCCGGTACGGAAGTGACACCGAGGTTGGGAGGGTCAACGCCGTGCAGGAAAAACGCCTGCAATGAAGTGGCAAGCGTTGTCTTTCCTGTTCCCTTCTCGCCGAATAGGTTGAGAATGGGGAAATGGCGTGTCCGTTTGAAAACGAAGTCACGGAACAAAGTGGAAAGCAGGTAGCAGAAAGCAACGGTAGCGTTCTCGCCGAATACCTCCATCAGTTGTTTCACATAATCGTATAGCTTTATGCCGTTGCGGTTCTCGTGTACCATCAGACGCTCAAACTGGAAAATCTCCGGGTTATGAATGTAGATTTTGGACATGGCAGGAATGTAGTACGCCTTTCCGCTGACACCACGGACAATGCCTAGGTCATCCACAGCTTGAAATTTTCCATCAGCAAGAAGTCCGTTCCCAAAGGCGAAGAAGCCCTCTGTAGCGTTCCATCCTAATTTGCGCACACGTTCCGCCGTGTCTGTCTTAGAATACAGGTACTCCTTGACACGGTTGAGCTTGTCTATCTTGGCCAGCCACACATAGTTGCCCACGGATCCGACCTTCTGTTGGAAGCTGTTCAACGAACACAATTCGGACTCCCTCAGCTCAATGACACGGCATATATTATAGGTGTTGCGCATACGGAAGATGCGTGTGCCGTTGTTCTCGTCCTCGATGTGAAACAGCGGTTCCATGATGAAGTTGGAAATCCTTGACGGCTCCTCATCGTCATCCCCGGTGGCGTAATAACAGTTCTTCCTGATGAACAGCCCATGCTGGCGAAGCAGTTCCGCTTCACGCTGTCTCTCGTCCATTGGCGTAAGTTTGTCCTGCCTTTTCCGCGCCTCTCCACGGGCTTGCGTTACGGCATCACGCCACAATTTGGCTTTCCCGTAGATTCTGGCCAATTCATCAATGCACTGATTGAATATCAGCTGGTCTTTCACATAGCGCATCAGGTCTGCAATCTCTGACACGCATTTCCGTTCTTCCACCAAAGAGTCCGCGACAAGAAAGCGTTTCTGTGCCAGCCAGACAATAAACAGCCTTTCTTTCAGTGAAGTGTAATCCTCCCGGCAATGAATGAAATTGTCTGCATCGTTCTTTCCATGTTTCACATCCCAGCCGTTTTTACCGACGGGGATTTCGGCAAACGGCAGTTCCCTTACGGTTACATGGAAACCTTTCCTGACAGCGGCTGTCCCGTTTGCCATGACTGCCTCGAATCCCGGTCCGAAGGGTTTGCCTTCACTGACATCGGAATCAGGGATGAAGCATAGAAGTGGTGTACTTTTTCAGTTGCTCAAACTGGCTGTCCGTCCATGCTGTACCCAATGCGGCCACGGTATTGTCGTAGCCGACGGACTGCATACGCAACACGTCAGGCGCCCCCTCCACGATGATAAAGTATTCCGCACTGCGTTCCCGGCTCGCCCGGTTTATACCGAACAGGCATTCCCCCTTGGCATACACCGCGCTGTTTGGTGAATTGATGTATTTCGGTGCTTTCGGATTGTTTCCGATGTAACGGGCGGTATAAGCGATGATGCGTCCCCATCTGTTGCGTATGGGAATCATTATCCTGTGTCTGAACATGGCATAGACACGACAGTCATCTCCGCGCCGGAGCAGACCCAGCTCGAAAAGTACATCCTCGTCCAGTCCTTTTGTCCGGCAGAACTCCATGAACGCACCTCCGTCACGTGGCGCGTACCCGATGCCTGCGACCGAACAGAACTCTTCCGGCCATCTTCCATAAGCATATTCACGGGCAAGGCGGCTTTCATCACTGTCAGGCATCAGCAGGCTGCCTACAAAGAAGTCCTGTACATGGCCGAGTATGGCAAGAAGCGTTTCCTTGTGCTGAATCTTTGCGACTTGCTCCTTGTCCTGTCCTTCCACATACTCAATGGAAATATTGTGCCGTTTGGCCAAGAACTCGATGGCTTCCATGAAGGAAAGATTCTCTTTCTCCATGATGAATGTGATGGCATCGCCGCCACGGTTGCAGCTGAAACAGTGGAACAGGTTCTTTCCCGGACTGACAGAAAAGGAGCCGGTCCGCTCCTCATGGAACGGACAAACGCCCATCAGGGTCGAGCCTTTCCTTGACAGTCTGACATACGGCTCCAATACATCCTCGATGATTAGAGTGGCCCAAGCGGCAATCGAAGACAAACTCTAAAAATCTGCAACGACGTTGATATTTTGCTTCCATCTGCATTTTATATGCAAAACATTTGTTTTTCATTTGTTTTCCCAATGGAGGCTAATCAACTCAATACCAGTAAGGTATTAAAGCGGCGCAGGCTGCGATTGAGGACTAATCCATAATCCACAATTCATAAGCGACAGGATGCACTTTCGGTGCATCCTGTCTCGTTTTAAACAGAATACTTTCCAACGTTTACAATCCAAATAAAGTTATACCAACCATAAAATTTATAAAATTCGGGAAGCAAGCCAGAAAATCGGTTAAACCGCAGATAAAAAACGGTGTCTATTAAGAAAAAGTACAATTTATGGCACGGATTATAAGAGTTTTCACAGTTTTGGCAATGGCTTTCGCGCTAATGGCCCCGCTACCCGACATTCAGGCAGCGGCTGCTCCTGCCACCCAATTCAACGGACACCGCGGAGGGAACTCCGGCAAAAAGAATAACAGTGCAGCGGCAAACCGCCACCGACCCGGCAGGCATCCGGGACGACCCGGCGGAGGACACCATCCCGGCAGACCGGCACAGCCGCCCAAACCGCCGAGACCACCGAAACCGCCACGTCCACCGAGACCTCCAAGACCGCCGAGGCCTCCACGTCCGCCAAGACACCACCATCACCGGCCATACTATCCCATCTATGTCCCGGCAAGGCCTTACGGATATGTGCCTTACAGCTACGCGCCTGTAATCAACTCGATACTCGGCCTGCAATTCGGACTGTCGGTAGCAAACAGCATAGCGGCACTAACCGGCAACGGCTATACAATCGACTATTATGACAATTCGGAAGTGTGCCTGCTCAATGTCAGCAATATGAACTACCTGTGGGACAATGCCGTATTGCAATACAGTACAGCCGGAGGGCTCAACGGGGCTTGCTTTTACTATACGTCGCCAAGCTACGACATAAGCCGGTACACGGGACTATACAGCACTCTTTGCGGACAATTCGGCTCTCCGGCATCAAACAATAATGTCAGCGGAGTATTGCATACATCGTGGTTCGACAAAACCGGAAATAATTTCATAACTTTGTCGTTCGGTTCAGGTGGCGGTTCAGGAAGCGGATACTATACGACGCTTTCGTTCGGCACCGATAATTGACAAATATGAAAAAGACAAAAACCAAACTACTCGTAATCATAGCCGTGCTTGCCATAATCGTGGCAGGCGCGGCTTTTACCGTGCCTTTCTTCTTTTCAGGCGCAGACAAGGGAAAAACAATCTACATCTACCCGGAAATGACCGAGGCAGCATTCTCCGACTCGCTGAAAGCCGATTTCGGACAGGCATACGCCCGCCGCGTGATGATGCTGTCCAACTACCGGCAGATAGTCACACCGCGCCACATCGGCGCATACCGCGTGGAAAAAGGGATGTCGCCGTTCGACTTATGGCGAAAACTGTCGTCGGGGGCACAATCACCCGTGAAATTCACATTCAACAACTTGCGTACAGTCACCGACTTTGCAGAAGTCTGCTCAAAGCAACTTTGCATGGGCAAAAACGACATGCTCCGGCTGTTGACGGATTCCGCATCGTGCGCTTCATTCGGATTCACCCCGCAAACTGTCCCGACGATGCTGATTCCTGATACATACGAAGTGTATTGGTCGGTAAAACCCGAAAAGCTGTTGGAAAAGATGCACGACAACTACACCCGGTTCTGGAACGACAAGCGCAAGGCGAAAGCCAAAGAACTCGGACTTACGCCCAATGAAGTCGCGACACTCGCATCGATTGTGGAAGAAGAGACAGCCTACTCCCCCGAAAAAGGCAAAGTGGCACGGCTCTATCTCAACCGCCTGCACAAAGGGATGAAACTGCAATCCGACCCGACCGTGAAATTCGCAATCGGCGATTTCTCGTTGAAACGGATACTTCACAAACACCTCACGGCAAACTCGCCATACAACACCTACGCCGTAGAAGGATTGCCGCCCGGTCCGATACGCCTCCCTGAAAAATCGACGGTCGATGCCGTACTCAACGCACCGCAGCACGACTATATCTATATGTGCGCGAAAGCCGACTTTTCAGGCTCCCACGAGTTTACGGCCAGCTATGCCGAACATTTGCGCTACGCCCGCCTCTACCAAGCAGCCCTCAACCGCCGCGGCATAAAATGAAATAAAAAACAGCACTATACTTTTTTAAGAAAGGAATTAATATTACATTTGCTATCATAAACAATAAACCAATTTGCCTATGGAATAAACAAAATGATGAATTAAACTTAACGCTCCTACAATATGGAGCAAAAACATAAAAAGCGTTAGCTTTAGTTCTTGCTTATTGAAACTTCGGAACTTTCAATCGCAACCAAGAAGTAAAGTGATGACGCTCACGCTACGCGTGGGCTTTACTTTGTTATTTGGTTGCATGGTATCCGAAGACCTCAATAAGCGAATGACAAGTTTTGTCCCACGTTTTTTGTGTCCGTACTTTTACAAACCAGTCCAAGGGACAGGGCAATCAAAAATCAACAAAAAATGAAAAAAGTAATTTTGACAATGCTGCTAATTATCGCACTCAGCAGCTGCGGAACAAGCAAGCCGAGCGGTTGGATTTCAGGCAACAACAACGAAGCCGGATGGGCGAGTGTGCTTATCTCCGACAAAGTAAGCTACGACTTAGCCTTTGACGACGTAATGGGGATACTTAGCAGAAGAGGTTTTGAAATAGAAATGGTTACAAAAGAAGCCGGATACATCAGGACAAAATGGGTTCACAATTGGAACTCAAACGGCAAAACGTTCAAGAACTACCGTGTCCGTGTAACAGTAAAACTATCCGAGCAAAGGAAACGTGTTGACATCAACACTGAAGCCGAACTGCTTGTCGGAAAATACTGGATAAAAGGCCACGACACAGAATTACTTGAAACGATGAAGCAAGACATCTCCGGAGTATTAGGTTATTAAACTTATTCAACACAAAGAACCGCCTTCTACGTGCAATGACTGTTTCATAAAGTCATATCCGTTAGAAGGCGTTTTTTTAAGAAGAAAGCGTACAACTCAATGAATTGCACGCTTTCTTATCAATTATGATTCAGTTGTCAACTATTCTAATTTTCAGGCTGGATATAAAATATAATTCCAGGGTTGAGCGTATCTTCTACCGTAACAGAATATCCCGGTATGTTCAACGCCCAATGCTCACTGTCATATCCATATTTATCCGTCAGCACCTTAAATATCTCTTCTCCGAACTCTGCTACCTTCCCTTTATAATCAACAGTCAAGACATAGGAATCCACCGGCGCACCCGGATTAAACACATATTTATAGCTCCACCCTTGTCTCTCCATACTCCATACGGTAAGATTACGAACCTGCAAATTGAATGACATTCCATTTGCTACAGCTTTATAATAAACGTTGGCATTTCCACCGTATTTCGGGAAATTGGAATCCTCAAGCTTATAAGCAGTTTTCAAATCGCCTGCTGTTGTCTTTTTCAACGAAGTTATAGTATTTTCAATGAGTCCTGCATACATTTGCACGTCCACATAGTCACTTAAAGCGACAGTAAATTCCGCATATCCTGTGGCATTGAACAGCACCTCATACGGCATAGTGTAATTCGGGTTAACAACAAATTTTCCTTCTCCATCAATCACACCGACTTTGCCGGAGCTGTCCACAACTATCAGTTTGTCGTTCAAACCGATATCGAATATCTTTCCAAATTGCGGATTAACTTTCCATTTTCCTTCCTTGTCAATTAAGCCCCAATCGCCGCTTTTATCGTCTTCAGCCGGAGCCAAACCATTCGGAAGGAATTCTTTGATATTTCCAAATTGCGGATTAACTATCCACTTCCCTTCCTTGTCGATAAGTCCCCAATCGCCGTTGTCATCAGCCGCAGCCGCAAGGTCATTGCCATTGAAAGGACGGGCATGCGAGAATTGCGGGTTAATCTTATATTCGCCGGTCTCGTTACACCATCCGTATGAATCACCTTTACGGAACAAATAATTGTCGCCATCAACCAACAAGTCGTCAAACTGAGGATTAATCACATATTCTCCTTTTTTATTAACGACACCCCACTTATAATTTCCATCCTCTACAAGGATACGGTTATCTTTGATGGCGTTCAAACATGTTTGAAACGAATAGCTTTTATATCGGCTTCTGCCTTTTGCTACAGATTCGATATCATCTGTGTCAAAACATATATTATGCATTCCTCCATTCAGAATCATATTCCCTTCTTTATCAGCCATTCCCCAACCGGAATCGGTCTCAACAAACATTATACCGTCCACAATCACCGGAATCATATTTTTCCAACGCGGCTCCATCACCACATTTCCTTTTTTGTCGACTACTCCATACTTACCTTCTGCATTCGCGAAGATAGCCAACCCGTCGTAATAAGAATATGCCACTTCAGCCTGCTTGAATTCAAAAACAGTTTCTCCGTCAGTGTTTATCAATTCCAATGGGCCTCCCTTGGTTGCCACCCATGCTACACCTTCACTGAAGGTAGTCGCATTGCGATAAACCTTTTTGTTAATCGGCTCTCCTTTCTTATCAATGAACACCCATCCGGAATCAGGCTTATAAACTCGCGCATATCCATCATAAAACATTGACAGCTGCTCATAACCTACCCCTACGTCTTGTTTCTCTTTCCCGTCCGACACATCAATATAAGCAAATCGATTGTCTTCCGCGATAACAGGTATGCACTCCAAATCATCAGTAGTTCCATACCCTTCCGAGCTACTACCACACGCTGTTAATAAAAGGGTCAAACTTACCCCCCCCCATTAAGAAATTTAATTTCATATACACAAATGTTTAGTTAATAAATAGGTTTGTATGTTCTTAATCCAAGCAAATTCCCGAATCTTCTATCAAAACATCGACACCCTTCCCCACAGAACACTGACAATGCCAATACCGCGCAAACAGCACACGCACAGTCTTAATTCCACACATAGTTCTTAAAGTGTCAGACTTTCAACAGAAAAATCCCCTATACCATAATAATCATAATAGCCATTGCCCTCTGCCAAGTGCCATACGATGCAAAGATAAAATTTTTTTATAACATACAACAAAAATACACTTATATTTTCAAATAATTCAAAAATGCGCTTACTTTTCAATCCGCCAAAGATATAGGAAAAGCTACGAATCCGGAGGATTTTCCATATCTTTGCACTTGTGAGAAATAGTACAATAATTTTGGCTAAAAAATTCGAGATACGGAACAGTACGGCAGAATTCCTTACATTTATTTCCAAAGGGAAGGAGGATGGCATACAAGTACTCTACAAGGACGAAAACATTTGGGCTACCCAAAAGGCGATGGCTGAATTGTTTGACGTCGGAATTCCTGCTATCAGCAAACACTTGAAGAATATCTTTGAAGAAGGAGAGCTGCAAAAAGATGTGGTTGTTTCCAAGATGGAAATAACCACTCAACATGGTGCAATAGAAGGCAAGACTCAAACTTCTCAGGTGGAGTTTTACAATCTCGATGCCATAATTTCCGTAGGCTACCGAGTCAACACAGAAGACTTTGATATACAAAACCAGCTAAAATAACTCTATAATCAATATGATACATAAAACTTACACGAGACAGATAAGAAAACGATATCATATTATCGCAGGTCTTATATTGACAGTAACAGTATTGGCCACAGCCTGCAAAGGAAATGACACACAAACGGGGCAATATATACCCGACGCGCCGGATTATACCGACCCTGTGATGTGGTACGTCAGCGAAAACGACAAGACAGGCAACGGAGCCGACGTGCTTTATTTCGTCTCCACTTGGGAAGCCGACTGGACTACGGAAGACGGACGAATATGCCATTACGCCGATGTTCACAACCCCAAACACCGTGCCGACATGGACAAGGAAATAAGCAGAATAGCCGGATATATGGGAGAAAACAACAACTTCTACTCGCCCTATTACCGCCATACCACAATCGAGGCATGGGAAACGCTGAACGAGGACACCGTACGCAGCCGCTTCCGCATCCCTAACGACGACATACAGAACGCTTTTGCGGAATTCCTGCGCCGTCGGAATCCGCAACGACCCTTCATATTGGCCGGATTCAGCCAAGGGGCGAAAGCGGTGGTAGAAGTACTGAAAGCGATGCCTGAAGAGCTGCACAAATATTTGGTGGCAGCCTACGTCTTAGGCTATAAGGTGACACCCGGCGACGTTTCAGCCACTCCCAATATCAAAGCTGCACAACGCGACGACGACACAGGGGTGACAATCTGCTACAACTCCGTGTCCGACATACGCTACATCCAGCCGATAGTGGCCGAGCCGTGTGCGATGTGCATCAATCCGGTGAACTGGCGGACGGATGCCACCCCCGCCACCCTGAGCGACACTATCACAGTTAGCGTCGATACCAGCCACCACGTACTCATAGTGAAAGGCTACAGCGGCGACGAGTATGCCCCGATACGCGGCTTCCTCAACGTAGGCGACTTCCACGGAGCCGAGCCATGGCTCTACGAGGAATGCCTGCGTGAAAACATCCGGACGAGAATAGCAGCCTACTACTCTCTCAACCCCCAACAATTAAAATAGCAACACTCTCCTCACTCAACCCTCAACAATTAAGACAGGATGCGTTTCGGAAATGCAAATTCAGCAAGCTATTTGCATTTCTCTCAACTTTCACTATCTTTGTGCGAATTTTAGAAGTTAAAGAATTATATATGAATCCTATCAAGAAGACCATCAAGCTTGCCGATGGACGCGAAATCACTTTGGAAACTGGAAAATTGGCGAAGCAAGCGGATGGCGCAGTCGAGCTGCGTATGGGCAATACGATGCTGCTCGCTACAGTTGTTTCGGCAAAAGAAGCCGGAGAAGGCGTGGACTTCATGCCTCTGCAAGTTGAATACAAAGAGAAATTCTCGGCTGCCGGACGTTTCCCCGGCGGGTTTATGAAAAGGGAAGGAAGGGCTTCCGATTATGAAATCCTTACGGCGCGCCTTGTTGACCGTGTCCTCCGCCCCTTGTTCCCCGACAATTATCACGCAGACACGTTCGTCAACATCATCATGTTCTCGTCAGACGGCGTCGATATGCCCGACGCGCTGGCCGGACTTGCCGCATCGGCGGCCATAGCCGTGTCCGACGTTCCTTTCCACGGTCCTATTTCCGAGGTACGCGTGGCACGTGTCGACGGACAGTTCGTCATCAACCCGACATTCGAGCAAGTGGAGAAAGCCGACATCGAACTGATGGTAGGCGCGACCTACGACAATATTATGATGGTAGAGGGCGAAATGAACGAAGTTTCGGAAGCCGAGCTTCTCGAAGCGCTCAAAGCCGCCCACGAAGCCATCAAGGCACAATGCCTCGTACAGGAAGAACTGGCTAAAGAATTAGGCGTGGTGAAACGCGAGTACTGCCACGAAGTCAACGACGAGGATTTGCGCAAAGACGTACACGACAAGTGCTACGACAAGGCATACGCCATAGCAAAGGCCGGATGTGCCGACAAGCATTGGCGCAATGACCAATTCCAGAAGATAGAGGAAGAATATCTGGAGACTATCCCGGAAGAGGAAAGAGAAGAGAAAGCGCCGTTGGTGGCACGCTACTACCACGACGTAGAGAAAGAGGCCGTGCGCCGCTGCATCCTCGACGAAGGCATCCGTCTCGACGGCCGCAAGACCACCGAGATACGCCCGATATGGTGCGAAGTTGACTATCTGCCGGGACCTCACGGCTCGGCCGTGTTCACACGCGGAGAGACACAAGCGCTCGCTACTGCCACACTCGGCACGAAGCTCGACGAGAAAATCATCGACGACGTGCTCAACCAAGGCAAGGAACACTTCCTTCTCCACTACAATTTCCCTCCGTTCTCTACCGGCGAAGCCAAACCGCAACGCGGAGTAGGCCGCCGCGAGATAGGTCACGGCAATCTTGCCCACCGTGCGCTGAAACGCATGTTCCCCGATGATTTCCCATATACCTGCCGTATTGTATCCGACATTCTCGAATCCAATGGCTCGTCGTCGATGGCTACCGTATGCGCCGGCACGTTGGCACTGCTCGATGCCGGTGTGAAGATGAAAAAGCCGGTTTCTGGAATAGCCATGGGACTTATCACCGACTACGACAGTCCGAAATACGCCATCCTTTCCGACATTCTCGGTGACGAGGACCACCTCGGCGATATGGACTTCAAGGTGACAGGTACTGCCGACGGTATCACCGCCACGCAAATGGACATAAAGTGCGACGGACTTTCATACGAAGTACTCGAAAAGGCATTGAACCAAGCGCGCGAAGGCCGCCTGCACATCCTCAACATAATCAACCAGACAATCCCGGCACCTCGCGAAGACTACAAGCCGCACGTACCGAGAATCGAAACGATGATAATCCCGAAAGAATTCATCGGTGCCGTAATCGGCCCGCAAGGCAAAGTGATACAAGGCATCCAAGAAGAGACCGGAACGATTATCACAATCGAGGAAGAAGGCGACACAGGAGTAGTAGAAGTAGCAGCTCCGGACAAAGACTCTATCCAAGCTGCCATTGCAAAAATCAAAGCTATTACTGCCCAGCCTGAAGAAGGTGAAATCTACACGGGAAAAGTCGTAAGCATCCTCGACTTCGGCGCATTCGTCGAATTCATGCCGGGACGCGACGGACTGCTCCATATATCCGAAATCAGCTGGGACCGTCTCGACACGATGGAGCAAAGCGGATTGAAAGAAGGCGACGAAGTAACTGTGAAACTTGTTGAAATCGACAAGAAGACCGGCAAGTTCCGCCTTTCGATGCGCGCGCTCCAGCCAAAGCCCGACGGATACATCGAACGCGAACGCGCGCCGCGTCCTCCGCGCCGCGACAACGACCGTGAACGCGCCCCGCGCCGTGATGACAACGGGCCGCGCCGCGACAACCGTAACCACCGCGATTCCCGCGGGCCGCGCCGTGACAACCGCGACTTCCGCAACCGCCGCGACGACCGTGACGAAGAATAATAAGACAGATGTCTTTCCATTCATAAAAGTCTGGCAGGCTTCCACCTGCCGGACTTTTTTCATTAGAAAAACATTGCTAACTTTGCGACCACTAAACTAACTAAATAGCTTAAATGATACGGAAAATAACCACTCTTTTGCTTTGCGCCTTTGTAGGGATAACGGCAAACGCAAGCCAAATCACGGAGCAACAGGCATTGCAAGTGGCGGCGAAATACACCGACATCGACATTAAAAGCCATCCGCAGCGGATGAAAGCCGCCGGGAAACAGCAAAAAGCGGCGGCATACTACGCTTTCAACATCGGCGACAACGAAGGATTCGTAATCGTTTCGGGCGACGACTCGCTGACCGAACTGGTCGGCTATTCCGACAACGGCGGCTTCGACCCCGACAATATGCCCGACAATATGCGCTCGTGGCTGCAAACGTATTCTGATTATGTGGCATCCGTGCAGGCGGGAGAGAGCAAGGCAAAGCGCCAACAGCTCGGCAATGTGACGACAATTGTCGTGCGTCCGTTCGTAACGACCGAATGGAATCAAGGCGAGCCTTACGACCGCCTTACCCCATTATTGAATAACGGAGCACATTGCGCCACCGGATGTGTTGCCACCGCAATGGCACAAGTGATGAAATACTACGAATGGCCGGAACGCGGCGAAGGCTCAAACAGCTATGAATATGACCCTTACGGCACTTTGTCGATGGACTTCTCTCAAAGCGTGTATGACTGGGAAAATATGCTCGACATTTACAGTTCTTATTATGAGGAGGGCAATATTGTTCCGGAATATAATGACGGGCAGGCCGGAGCCGTCGCTAAGCTGATGTACGATTGCGGCATCTCCGTCAATATGATGTACGGGGGAAGCAGCGGAGCTTATGACCCCGCCATACCAAACGCTTTCAAAAGTTATTTCAAATACAAGTCGGACATCTACTACCGCGACAATATGTCGAGCAAGGAATTTATGGATGTATTGTTGTCGGAACTCGACGAAAAACGCCCGGTGCTTATCTGCGGTGCAGGACTTGGAGGAGGACACGCTTTCGTGGGCGACGGCTATGACTCCAACAATTTCGTGCATATCAACTGGGGATGGGGAGGCTATTCCGACGGATACTTCAATGTAAATTATCTTGACCCCGAAGGATTGGGCACAGGCGGTGGCACAGGAGCCTTCAAGTGGAGTCAATCGCTCACCACAGCATATCCGAATTATATGGGCGAGACAATAGGACGCGAGCAGTCAAAACTTTCCTATTATCCCGATTATGAAGGCCAAGCCGGAGGCATATTCATAAGCGCCTCCGAATTTCAACAAAATCAAAAGCAAGAAGTCTCCCTTGTAAATATTTACAATACAAGCGGCAATGACTATTACGGAGTTGTTTCGGCCGCAATTTTCGACATGGACGGGAATATGGTGGCATCCGGTTCGTCGCCAGTATTCATAAACAAGCTGCCAAGCGCCTATTTAGAAACTGAGCCACAAATAATGACACTGGATTTCAGCCAGCTTTCCGACGGAGAGTATGAGATTTACGGCATTTCAAAAGAGAACTCCGACGAATACGATTATGACTGGATTAAGTTCGACTCGAAGTTACACATAAAAATCCGTGTCGGAAACGGCGTTGTAACCGTAATCCCGCAGGAATACAGCCTGTCGTTGACGAAGCAAATAGAAAAGCCGGAAAGGATTTACATGAACGGCTCCGCAGAATTCACAGTGACTATCAGCAACAACTCTTCACTGACGGCTGACGGGTATATACTTTACGAAATAAGGAAATCATCTGACGGCAGCATTGTAGAGCAATATTCTTCAGATGCTATCATTTATGACCATAACGAATATGCAGCGGAATTGGCAGTACCGGTAAACAGCGACAAATTCGCATACGAGGAAGAATATGTATTCTCCGTGGCAGGATTCAGACTCACTTCCGGTGTGACAATCCCTGTGGAATCAGAATTCGGGCAATGCACATTCTCCATATACGAGGGGACACCGCAACTCCAACTGTCTTTCTACGATTTCGAAAACGGCACTCAACCCGGAGTATTCATTGATGCGGAACAATTCGAAAAAAGCACTCCACAAAATGTAAATGTCATATACGCATTAAACCCGGATATGGAAAAACCATTTGACGGAGAGATAAGCATGGCCGTATGCAATGCTGACAACCAAATCGTGCTGTACTCTCCCTACTCATATGAGTTCGATATAGAAGCTTGGCATGCACGGAGCAATACTTTAAAGGAAGCCACGCCTGATATGAGCGAGTTGACCGACGGCTTATATTCCATAATCCCCGTATCGATGGAAAATGGAGCATCGGAGTGGGTACGTTTCGACTATCCAGCTAAAATAGATATTGAGATAAAAGGCGACTACGCTTATGTAAGGCACTACGAATACAGCATTTCGCAGGAATCGGCGATAACCGCCGCTGGCGAACTCACGAGCGGAGGCATGGGCGTATTCAATGTGGAGATGCGCAACAACAGCGAGGAAGAAGCCGTGGGCGACCTGTCCTATGAAATCAGAAAGCAAGCTGACGGAAGCATCGTCGTCGACAGCTCACAACGCGTCTATTTGCCGGCATACACCACAACCGCCATATCAATAGAGCAACTGCTCGCCGATGACATTTTCAGCGAGGGTGCTTATACAATCGCCATAACAGGCTACCTGTCGGCAACACATTCCGAATTCGGATTCGCCACAGAACATTCACCGTCGACATTCCTGATAGGGAGATCCGGCGCAGATGCTATCGAGGCAGCCAATGTTACGGTATATCCCAACCCGGCGAAAGACTACATCACAGTAGATTGCGGTGAAAGAATCAGCAGCGTGACCATATTCAGCGCAAGTGGGCAGCTCGTAAAGAGCGTCGGCGGGGCCGATGCCGAAGGCAGCATCCATGTGGGCGACCTGCCGGCCGGCTACTACATCGTGGCCGTTGCCACCGAATCGGGCGCGACCGTCAGGAAGCAAATCCTGAAACGCTGACAATAAAAACAAGAAACCCCATGCAAGCGAAGCGTGGCTTGGGGTATGTGAAACAGATACGACTCGGCCTCGTGGAGGCCGCGCTTGAAGCAACTGTGCTACGAGTGCGGCCTCCACGAGGCCAGTTTTATGTCTCTCTCTTCCACATACGGCTCCGCTCCGCAAACAGAGGAAGAGAAATGTTACAGTTTTGTTACACCGCTGTAATTAGTTTGTTACACGCTTGTATGACCTTTGCACGTGAAATAGAATAACAACTAAATTCAAAACAGTAATGAAAAAGTTTTATTTATTTTTAATGGCAGGTCTGATTGCGATAGCATCTACAGCCTGCGGCGGGCAAAAGAAAAATGCGGACGGCCGTGAAGCCGTCGATTTGACAGGTGCGGGAGCCACATTCCCATTGCCATTCTACACAATGTCGTTCAAGGCTTACGGTGACTCGCACGCCGACAAGGTATCCTACGGAGGCATAGGCAGCGGCGGCGGTGTACGCAACCTGAAAGACGGCATCGTGGATTTCGCCGGAAGCGACGCTTTCTTGAGCGACGACGAAATGAAAGAAATGAAACCGGTGGTACACATCCCGACCTGCATGGGCGCGGTTGTCATGGCATACAACATACCGGGCGTGGCATCGCTGAACCTTTCGGGGGAAGTGATTGCCGACATCTATGCGGGGAAGATTACCAAATGGAACGACAAGCGACTTCAGGAAATCAACCCTGACGTGACACTCCCGGCAAAGGACATAATCCTCGTGTTCCGTTCCGACGGCAGCGGCACGACATTCGTGTTCACCGACTATCTGACAAAGGTCAGCGAAAACTGGAAAAACACCTACGGTTCGGGCAAGACAGTCGATTTCCCTGTGGGACAGGCAGCCAAAGGCAACCCGGGCGTGGCCGGAATCATATCGCAGACCCCCTACTCTTTAGGTTACATAGGTTCTGAATACGCTTTCGCACAGAAACTCAACTATGCAAGCGTATACAACAAACGCGGCGAGCTAATCAAACCGTCGACGGAAAGCATCTCGGCAGCGGCCGGCGACATACCGCAGGACACACGCTGCTCGATAACCGACGCGGCGACAGAAGGAGCATATCCTATCAGCTGCTTCACTTGGCTGCTCATCTACAAGGAACAGAACTATTCCGACAGAAGCCTCGCGCAAGCACAAGCGACCGTGGCACTGATGCAATACATGCTCAGCGACAGCGTGCAAAGCACGACAGCCACCGTACACTACGCGCCGCTTCCCAAAAAAGCCGTAGAACTTAGCCTTCAGAACCTGAAAACCGTAACCTACGACGGCCAGCCGGTAATAAAATAGAATACCCGGCTGAGAACACATTTCACGAACTAAATAAAAGTCTATGCAGGACAAGATTTTCAAACTGCTGCTAATCTTATCTGCAATCGTCATACCCCTCATCGGCGGTGGGATAATCTACTCGCTCACCGTCGATGCTTCAGGAGCATTCGAACATTTCGGATTCTGGCATTTCATCTTCTCCGACGACTGGGTGACGACTGAAGGTAAGGAAAGCTACGGAGCCCTGCCGTTCATCACCGGCACACTCCTCACCACCATTCTGGCACTGATAATGTGCATCCCGTTCTCCCTGCCGGTAGCACTTTTTACCGGCGAATACTTCAAGGGACGGAAAATCGCAACGATTCTAAGTACCATAACCGACCTGCTTGCCGGTATCCCTTCCATCATCTACGGATTGTGGGGATTCTATGCGCTGCGGCACGTGTTCATGCACCTCGACCTCTCGCCGCAAGGCTCGGGCATATTGACGGCATCATTCGTGCTGTCGATTATGATTGTGCCATACGCCGCATCGCTTAGCTCGGAATTCATAAAGATGGTGCCGTCCGACCTGAAAGAAGGCGCATACGCAATGGGGGCGACACGCGCGGAAGTGATAAAGCGTGTCGTGTTCCCGATGGCCGGTTCCGGTATATTCTCTTCCTACATTCTTGCAATCGGAAGGGCTTTGGGAGAAACGATGACCGTCACGATGCTCATCGGAAACACGAACCAGATACCCGACACGCTGCGGACAACGGGCAACACCATGGCAAGTATCATCGCCAACCAGTTCGGCGAGGCCGACGGTCTGAAACTGTCGTCGCTGATTGCCATCGGGCTGCTGCTGTTCCTGATTACGGCCGTGATAAATATGATAGGCAAAATACTTATCCGCCGCGCGCAACACGTCTAAACGTTTTAAATCAGACATTTCTATGAAATTCAACGATACTATTCGATTACGGATATTCAAGGACAAACTGCTCTACATCACCGTATGCGTGCTTTCCGGACTGACAGCCATTCCATTATTGGCTATCCTCGGTGAAGTGCTCATAAAAGGATGGAAACAGTTGAACTGGACATTCCTGTCGGAAGCCACTCCGAATGCCTACGAGGCACTAATGGCCGCATCAGCCGGCGAGCCGATGCCGGGAGGAATAGCAAACGGCATAATCGGCACATTCATCATGCTTCTGCTTGCCGCCGTCGTAGCGATACCGGTGGGAATCCTGTGCGGCGTCTGCCTCGCGGAATACAAGAAAAACTGGTTCTCGATATGCGTCAGCTACCTTACCGACCTGCTGCAAGGCACACCGTCAATCATCATAGGCATCATCACCTACATTTGGGTCGTTGTCCCTATGAAAGGCTATTCCGCGATAGCCGGAAGCGTGGCGTTGTTCATAATGATGCTTCCGCTCATCATCCGCTCGACGGAAGAGACTATGAAGATATTGCCGGAGACGCTCAAGGAAGCCGGGCTCGCGCTGGGAGGAAGCTATTGGCGGGTGATGCTTAAAGTGATGTTGCCGTCGGCATTCGGCAGTATCTTCACTGGCATCCTGCTTGCCATATCGCGTGTGGTAGGAGAAACAGCACCATTGATGTTCACCGCCCTCGGCGCGTCGGCCATAAGCTACAACATCGAAAAACCGATGTCGGCCGTGCCGCTGCTGATTTGGGAATTCTTCAACGACCCGAATCTGCAAAGCCTCATTTGGGGAGCGTCGCTGTTCCTCCTGACTTTTGTACTTTGTCTTAACTTATTAGCTAAAAGAATCGCAAAAAAATGGAAGATATAATCAATCCCATACTCCAGATAAAGGATGTATGTATTTCATACACAAGCAGCACGATGGCCGTGAAACATGTGACGGCCGACATCGAGCGCAACAGCATCACAGCAATAATGGGTCCCTCAGGATGCGGAAAAAGCACACTGCTGCGCGCCATCAACCGCATGCACGAGCTTTACCGCAACATCCGCGTGACCGGAGAGATACTGCTCAACGGCGAAAACGTGCTGCTGATGCAACCCATGGAGGAACGCCGTCATATCGGCATGGTGTTCCAACGCCCTAACCCGTTCCCTACGATGAACATCTACGACAACGTGCTTGCCGGATATATCCTCAACGGAATCCGCCTGTCGCGCAGCCAGAAAGATGAAATCGTGGAACGCAACCTGCGCAACGTAATGCTTTGGGACGAAGTGAAAGACTCGCTCACAAAGCGCGGAACGTTCCTTTCCGGAGGCCAGCAGCAACGCCTCTGCATCGCCCGCTCGCTCGCATTGCAGCCCGACATCCTGCTGATGGACGAGCCGACATCGGCGCTCGACCCCATCGCTACAAAGCACATCGAGGAACTTCTCGTGAAACTGAAAGAAGAAGTGACGATACTAATCGTGACACACAATATGTCGCAGGCAATGCGAATCTCCGACCGCTCGATGTTCATGTTCCTCGGAGAACTCATAGAATACGACGACACCAAGAAAATGTTTGAAAGCCCCGTGGATGAACGCACACGGGCATATCTCACCGGGAAAATGGGCTGATTCATTACTGTTTTGCTATTTCAGCAAAAGCCCATTTACAATCACTGTAACCGGTCCGGCAACAACACCCGCTGTTGCCGGATTTTTTTGCAATAATACTTTTTTCTACTACCTTTGCGCAATTTTCCACACGATATGGAGAAAAACCGGGACCTAAGGATAGACGTGCTGAAAGGCATCGGCATAATCTGCGTGATATGGGCGCACCTGCGTGGATATTTCGACATGGAAATCTACATTTTCCATATGCCGCTGTTCTTTTTCCTGTCAGGGATGTTCTACAAAAACCGTAGAGACTTCGTTCCCCGGCGGTTCAAGTCACTCATCGTCCCGTTCCTGCTCTACACCGCCGCTTTCTCCCTGCTATTCCATCTGCAAGGCGGAGCGTGGGAAAAGCCCATACACCGCCTATCCCTATGGTTTCCCTCGGCGGTAGTAGGCCCGGCATGGTTCCTCATCGCGCTGTTCAACATCAGCGTAATCTATTATCTGCTCGACTGCCTGATAAAACGCAAGACGCTCCTGCTCGCCACGACCTTCGCCATTGGTCTAATCTTCTATTATTATAAAATCGACTTGCCTTTGGACTTGCGGCAATCACTTTATGCGATGCCTTTCTTCGCCCTCGGCCGGTATATGAAATCAAAGGATCTGACAAATATCGGCATAAATCGCAAAATACTGATAATAGCTGCATTAGTCTTCGCCGGAACAGTAGTGTATTGCCGTATGAACAATTTCCGGTTCGACATACTATGCTCCTACCTGCCCGGCAACTGCCTGCTTTTCTACGGCGGTGCTACGGCCGCAATCATCCTCCTGCTCAATGTCAGGTACTTCGCACGCCCTACAGCCGTCAACCGGGCGTTGTCGTCGTTCGGACGGCACTCGCTTGCCATAATGGCGTTGCACATGCCGTATATGTTCTTCCTCCGCAGGCAGATATTCCGGCTGCACCTGTTCGAATCGCCTACGGCCAACACCGTCGGCACATTCTTCATCACATTCGCCCTCATAACCGCTGCCAGCTACCTGCTCGCCATCGCAATCGACACCGCCGTCACACTGTCGAGGCGAAAGCTAACGAAAAAAATCCCGGCAAGACGATAATCCTACCGGGACATAAAAGGATGCGGCTATTTCCGCTTACTTGGCATTTTTTACAACTTTATAAACTTTTACCTGCCTATCTTTCTCCACTATGAAGAAATAGACACCATCTGACAACCCAGATAATGAAACTGCTTCATTATCACCCGAAATATGGCGTGTAAACTGTATTCTGCCCGATACATCCGTCACTTTAAGCAACGAGCCTTCCGCCCCGGCAACATACACTTCATCCACGCAAGGATTGGGATATACGAAATATGACAAATCTTCTGTCCCGGTAATTCCGCCTATTTTCTCGAAGCTGACTTCCACCGAAGTGTCTTCCGAAATACCCTCCACCACATAAGTAGCAGCATCGCTATCGATTTCCTGTCCGTTGACAATCCACGCCTTGACCTTATAGCCGTCGCCGGGTTCTGCCTTGAATTCCACGTCCTTGCACTCCTGCACAAAGTCGCCATCCGCAATCGCTTCGCCGTCAACAGCAGCCGTCAACGTCCCATCGCCCGCCGAAACGCCGAAATTTACCTTATAATCGTTCAATTCCGCAGCATAAAGCGTAAAACATTCGTCTTCCACGATATTATTATCGGCATCCCTTACGGTGACTTCCATTTTCTTGCCGTCAACCTCACAATGCAGCCAACGTCCGTTGCGCCCGGTCGATGTCATGTCGCCCAACTGAATGTGCATCGTTCCGCCAATGACCGGCTCGAATGTGCGGCGGTCTCCGGGCGGGACAAGATTCTGCCCGTTTTCCACCTGCACCCTTTCGTAAGTATGCCCATGCCCGCAGAACACAAGCTGAACGCCGTGCTTGCTCAGCACCGGGTCGAACAGTGCTTTAGCACCCGGTGTCGATTCGTTCGGATAAACCGGGTAATGCAACGAAATCACCTTCCACACCTTGTCGGAATTGGCCGTGAGTACCTCGTCTACCCATTTCAATTCCTCCTGAAGCAATGTGGCGGGCGTTTCCGGCCCGCGGTGTTCCCAGTCAAGGCTTATCACAACCATATTGCCGTATACCGTGGCATACGACCCAGTACCAACTAACCGGGCATCATAATTATCAGACGGAGACACTGAATGGTGTCCGTTGATGAACTTGCAGTTATCGGCATCCACATTGCCCATATATTCATGATTACCATAGCCGGAAATTATGTCTATATTAGAGAACACAGGCTGCTGGTTGAACAAATAGCCATAATATGAATAATAATCGTATCTGTCGTCAGAATCAATCACATCGCCCACATTCAGATTAAACAATGGGGCAACTTCCAGCTCCTCAGTCGTCTTTGCAGCAGCGATATAACGCGACATATCGGCGGTAGAGGATGCCTGCAAGTCGCCGAAAGCGTTGAAAGAGAACTTATCGGTGTCAGCCACCGTAGAGAACTCTCGCGTTGCCGACCAGTTCACACCGTCACCTACCTGATATATGTAAGTTGTCCCCGGCTCAAGATCAGTCATTGTCACAACGCTGCCTTTAGCAACACCGCTGCTCAGCACAGCATTATACTCAAGCAGCTTTGTTTTTCCCTCCAACTGCACAAAAGCCACTTCACCATCTTCTTTCTTCGCATATTTCACGTACGAGCTTTCGCCTGACAGTAATGGATTAGACATCCATGTAATGGTCTTTTGAGTCATCGGCTCAGGGGTAGTGCCTGAACGAATAAACTCCGGAGATGCCGTCAGTAGAGGGTCAAGCGTACGCACAAGCCGCGTATACGAATATTTACCATCTTTCTCCACATAGATATTGACCGGTTGCGCCACATCGGTGAAGCTCATGCCGCTTGCCACCCCATCAGCACCGGTGGTCTTGGAGTCAAGCGTAGTCTGAAGATTCTCGCTCAAAGCATATACCGTAGCACCTGAGACAACGTTGCCGTCCATATCGGTAACGGTTATCTCGCCCGGCACACCAACCACGCGCTTGTTGACCGTAAAATCATACGATGCAGTGACATTCTCGCTGAAAGCCTCGAACAAAGAGAACAAAGAGAATGAATCGTCAGCATACGTCGCCATAGCCGACACCGGCGAGCAACGCAACACGTCGGTAGGGTTGCTGTTCTTCGATATGTCGATTCTTACAGTCGCCAGTTTGCCGTCGGAAGCGGCATCCACATCATTAACGACAGTCATTGTCAACCGTCCGTCCCGCCCATTAAATTCATACGAGCTACCAGACTGCGCCGAAGCGGCAAACTCAACTCCACCGGCATCGGCAACGGTCCCGATATTATTCATCTCCAAGACAAGCTGCAATTCTTTTATGTCTTTAGGATTGTCCGTAACGATGTCCAAATAGTAAGGAGTGCCCACATAAGCGGCATCATCCCTCTCCACAGTCACGGCCGTTGCCTTCCCGTCGGAAGCGTCGACAGTGAATGCCGCCCGCTGGAAAGCGATATTCCCGAAGTTATCCTCCACAATTACCTCCGCGTTATGCGCTCCGTTCGACAGGCTCAATCCTGTAAGTTCGACTGTGTTTCCGTCCCTGTCCAATACGAATCCCGAATCTCCTTCCCTGAATTCATTGCCATCCACGTCAATGACTACACTTTCATAATTTATGCCACTTGAATTTGCCGGAGAATCGTTAAAGGAAGCTGAAATATCGATTTTGCTTGTCGTATATGTCCCTCCGTCGAGAACGGTACCGTTGCCTGTCAACGACGGAATCACCGGAGCGGCAAAGTCTTCCGCAAACGATTGGTTAGTCACCCTGATATTGTCAATTATCACATAATCGTTAACATAATAGTTCTCGTAACTTTTCAGGACGACAAACCTTATGCAATCGGGATGGAACTCGTGTTCGGCAGGAAGATCGCATTCCACGTATTTCCATCCTGTCCAGTCAATCGAAGAAGCCAAATCGGTATTTGTCACGCCGGAAGTGGCACCGATAGGACGGGTAGAAACCCTGACCCACATGCCTTGCACACCTTCGGTGGCATACAGCCACATTCCAAGCTTCTTACCGCCGGATGCATTTCCCGGAATCTGCAAATCTTCAGTAGCGGAAGGCGTTATCTGCGCGACAAGCGTCTGCTGTGCCTGAGCATTGGTGAAATCAATGTTGACTTTCAACGCATAATCGCCAAAACGCACCACATCGCCCTCAGAGGCATCCATCAGTTCAAACGACATTACCTCGCCGCGCGAGCCGGGGCGGGTTTTCCATTTGTCATAGCTTCCGCTTTCAAAATCATCGAGAATAACAGCATCCGGATCTACTCCGGGTCCAGGATTCTGCGCTTCCATTGTTCCAAAAAACAACAGAGCCAAAAGCGGCACTGATAATTTCACATAATGTAAAATTTCCTTAATCATAAAAATTGATTTTAAGGTGTCGGACTCTTTATAAACGCCATCCCGCTATGATAAGAATCCATTAAAAACATCAGCAGGACAATAATTTTAGGCAATATAAGCATTTTTTCCTATACGACAATCACGCATATATTATTTTAATATTTATTAGTTTATATTCAAACTTGTAGCGTCACACTGTCGAGGCGAAAGCTAACGAAAGTACTTTCACACGGCCGACACCTGCCGCGCCCAGCACGTCGCAGCATACGGTAGCAGTCGCGCCGGTGGTGATTACATCGTCGACCAACAGCACTGTCTTACCGGCAACATCTTCTACCACCTCAAAAACCTCGGCGACATTGCGACGGCGTTCTTCCGACGATTTGGATGTCTGGGATGCGTGCGGACGCACGGCGGCAAGAGCCTCGACCACCTTTATGCCCGCAACGTCCGACACACCTTCCGCGATGAACAGACTTTGGTTATACCCCCTACGGCGCAATTTCGACTTATGCAAAGGGACAGGCACAATCATATCCACGCCGTCAAAAAAACCGCCGCGCGACAATTCCTCCGCGAACTTCCCGGCAAGGCAAGAAGCCAATTCTGGGCAGTTACGGTATTTTATATCCTTAATCAGTTCCGAATATTTGCTCTGCCTGTTATAACGGAAAAAAGAGACGGCAGAATCCACCCACTTGCAACCGACAAACAGGTCGGACACTTCCTGCACACAGCCTCCTGATATTTCCAGCCGTGGCAAGCCCGACATACAGCCGATGCACATATAGCGTTCACCGTCAGACAATGCCTTCCCGCAAACATGGCAGCAACGCGGGAAAAACAAACCGCCAAGACTTCTCAACACCATCCCCAGCATAGCTGTCTAAGACATGTCGTCCGGCACGTCTACATCGTCGCCGTTATTAATCAAGCCATTCACCATTCTTGTCACAAACGCGGCCTCAAAGCCTCTCGACACGGCATAACGGCACAAGGACACCTTCTTCTTATAAGGGTCGCCGTCCGGAAGCAACTTGCTCTTGGCCGCAATCAGCCGGGCAAGCGTCTTCTTGTAATCGTCATCGTCAATCTCCGCCAAAGCCTCATCAGCGAACTCGTCGCAGATGCCGTTCATCCTCAGATAGTACCTGATTTTCGTCCGTCCCCATCCGCTAAGATTAAATTTGTCGTACACAAAAGCGTGGGCAAACCGGCGCTCGTCGACATAGCCCTCTCCTTTCAGACGCTCCACAACAAGCGCGGCCATATCCCGCGACACGCCCCAACGGCACATCTTCCCGATTAGTTCCACCGCCGAATGTTCCGACTTAGCACACAAAGAAGCACATTTCAGAAACACATCATCGTAAGTCAACGCTTTCTTTACCATATCTAATCCTTTCTCTTATGAGCGCGGGCAAACCGCCATAGCCCTTGCATGTCGCGCAACAATTCCACATCCACATAACCGTCGGCATCAAGCATTTTCTTGATTTCAGCAGGGAAACGGCTGTTAATTTCAAAATACAGCCGTCCGCCCGGCTTCAACGCATCCGCCCCAAACCGGGACAAAGCCTTATAGAACCTCAACGGGTCATCATCAGGCACGAACAAAGCCCCGGACGGCTCATAATCGAGCACATTCCTGTCCATCCCGGCCTTTTCGCTTTCCGCTATATACGGCGGATTGCTGACTATTATATCATACTTGCCGACTTCAACAGGCATATCCAACATATCACAGCACACAAAATCTATGTTTCTGGCATTCAACGCCGCAGCATTACGCCGTGCCACCTCAAGCGCCTTCTCGGAAATGTCGACGGCCGTCACTTCCGGGAACTTCAACGCAAGGGCGAGCGAAATGGCTATACACCCGCTGCCTGTACCGGCATCAAGCACCGACAAATCAGACAAGCCATTTTCGTCAACAATAATATCGACCAGCTCCTCCGTCTCAGGCCGGGGAATAAGCACCGACCCGTCCACATAAAAATCGTGTCCATGAAACCGGGCCTCATTAAAAATGTATTGCACAGGCCTGCTCTTTTTCAATTCTTCTACCACTTTATCTATTTTATCCGGAATAAAACCGGGTAAAACCGTATCTTTGCGGAGCAGAATGTCGACAGGCTCATAATGGAGCAAATGGCGGAAAATGATTCTTATGAACCCTTCCACCTCACCGGCCGGATACAACGGACGCAAAGCCGTCCTTATTGTCCGCACCGCCTGCTCTACCGTCTGTTCGCGTTCGTTCATAAAATCAAAGGTAACAAAAAATTGTGGAAAATATGAATGTCGATGAAAAATATATGCGGCGCGCGCTCCAATTGGCACGGCTCGGCAATGGAAACGTGTCGCCCAACCCTATGGTAGGTGCTGTAATCGTGGCTGACGGAAGAATAATAGGAGAAGGATTCCACCGCCGCTTCGGCGAAGCGCATGCCGAAGTCAACGCTATAAATTCCGTAGGAGAATCCAATCTGCCGCTATTGAAAGAATCGACACTCTATGTAACCCTTGAGCCATGCTCGCACTATGGCAAGACACCGCCGTGCAGCGAACTCATAATCCGCAAAGGCATCCCGCGCATAGTAATCGGATGCGCCGACCCTTTCAAAGAAGTGAGCGGAAGAGGAATCAGGATGCTCCGCGAGGCCGGATGCGAAGTCGAATGCGGCATACTTGAACAAGAATGCCGCGAATTGAACAAAAAATTCATGACAGCCCACACGCTCCATCGCCCATACATATTATTGAAATGGGCAGAAAGCAGCGACCAGATAATGGACCGGCTACGCAAACCGGACGAAAGCCCGGAAAAATTCTCGACACCGGCGACGGCTGCGCTCGTACACAAGCTGCGCTCGGAATACGACGCGATAATGGCAGGGACAAACACCATAATACTCGACAATCCCTCCCTTACGACACGGCTTTGGCAAGGAAAGAACCCGCTGCGCGTGACAATCGACCGGAACGGGAAAATACCGGCAACAAGCCGAATCCTGACCGACGGAAATCCCACAATAGTATTCACCACCGGGAAAAAGGCAAACGGAGCCATCGACATTCCATACGGAAAAGAACCCCTTGATTACATCTGCAAAAAGCTCTATGAGCAAGGAATCACATCTTTGATGGTCGAAGGAGGAAGTTCTCTACTGCAAAGCTTCATAGACCAACAACTGTGGGACGAAATAAGAATCGAGCGCAGCGGGAAAGCCCTGCACTGCGGAGTACCGTCCCCGACACCGCCTCAAGGCATTTACGACATAAGAAAAGTCAACGGCAACAACATTATCGGGATAAAAAGAGACAAAAGCGACAAATCGGCGGTATAATGACAGATTTAATCGTAATTGCTCCCCCATTCCATTTTTAATACATATTTTTGCATCGTTAAAGCCGCAACACATGGCCTTTTTCGGCTTTGTTTTACTGTTTAACATTTATTCTTTTCGACCTTTTATAAATTAATTATAAATTTGCACTTCAATTAAGGCAAACAGATAATGAGAAAAATCATTCCCATATATGCCCTGCTGACGGCATTCGCATTATTAATGTCAGTATCGTGTAACGACAACAACAGCGACAACGACGAGCCTGTGGTTGTGTCATCAAACACCTTGGTCTCGGCATTCTCCTTGGCGGAAAACGATTCAGTCATAGCTGATCTCGACTCTTTGCATTTCACCATCGATGTCGATAACCGCTTGATTTACAATGCGGACTCCTTGCCGAAAGACACCAAAATCAACCGTCTCGTCGCCAACATTTCCTTTTACGACTATTCTTCCACCGGTACAATCAGAATATCAGGAGCGGAAACAATGGAGGACACGACCTACACCTACAACAGTTCCGCCAACGACAGCATCGACTTTACCGGCAATGTATATCTCACCGTAAATGCCGCCGACGGCTCCTCAAGAGAATACCGCATACAAGTGAACGTCCATCAAATGAAAGCCGATTCTCTATACTGGAACCAGCTGGCACGCCGTAATCTGCCGGCGCGTTCATCCGAGCTTGTCAGACAAAAGACGGTGCAGAAAGGCGACGAGTTGTTCTGTCTTGTAGAAGAAGAAAAAGGATATACCATTTCCACTACGGCCGACCCAGCATCGAACAACTGGGAAATCCAATCAGTGGAATTCGGATTCACACCCGACATCGACAGCTTTACCGCTACCGACGATGCCCTCTTCATCCTGTCAGACAATCACAAACTTTACACTTCCGGCGACGGCAGGACATGGACCGACACCGGCAGCAATTACTATTCACTGATAGGCAACTACAACGACCGTTTGCTCTGCATAAGCGAGGACAACGGCATTTATTATCACGAGACATACACAAACGGAAATATATCCGGGCGTACGGAAATTGAAAGCGATTTTCCTGTCAGCGGGTTCTCCCAATGCGTAAGCCTGCAAAACGAATGGAGCTCTAACAATCAGGTGCTGTTCATCGGCGGAACGATGAAAGACGGGAAGCCAAACGGTTGCGTATGGGGATACGACGGAAGCGACTGGGGAAAAATCAGCCGCATTCCCATTCCTGCACGTACCGGCGTGACACTGCTGCATTATGTCAACTTCACAGGCTCGTATTATGATATGCAAGAATATCCTGTATGGCTTGCAATCGGAGGGGCAGACAGCGATGGCAAACCGACAAACACGGTCTACATATCATACGACAACGGCGTGACATGGTCGTTGGGCGACGATTTGCTTCAACTGCCGGAATACATCAATCCGTTCTCAAAAGCGCAGGCTTTTGTCTACAACTCAACGATGGAAGAGACAAGAGCCATACACATGGGATGGGAACAGATGCCTTCACGCCATCTGCCGTTCTGGTGGACAATAGCTGGAGAAAATTCAGGCACAAGAGCAACAACAGCCGTTACAAGCTGGAAATGCCCATACATATATATGTTCGGAGGAGTCAACGCAAACGGAGTGCTGATGAACAATATATGGAAAGGCGTAATCAACAGGTTGTCGTTCAAGCCTGTCGTTTAGAGCGGCTGCCATATAATTAAACGTGGCTTTCATCGTTTATATTGAAAAGACACTATTATGGAGAAAGTCGTCAAAAGATATAGAACGCGTTTGATAGCCGCTGTTTTAACAATGCTGCTCGCCGCTCCCGCGTCAGTGGCAGCGCAGGACTACCGGTACGAGGCAGGCGCCGGGCTTGGTATCAGCGGATACCTTGGAGATGTCAACCAAAGCAATGTGCTGAAAAATCCGGGATTTTCCGGAGAAGCGTTTTTCCGCTATCTCATCAACAAGCGGTTTGCCGTGAAAGCCGGCATATCGACGGCCGGGATAAGCGGGAACTCGGCGGATTTTGACAATAAATTCCCGAACGGCGAGCAATACTCGTTTTCGGCAAGATACTACGATATGGCAGTCGCTTTCGAGTTCAATTTCCTGAACTTCGGCATGAACGACGACTACCGCAAACTTAAAAGGATAACACCCTACCTCTCGTTGGGAATCGGCGGTGCTTATTCCAGTTGCAAGGCTTTTGCGCTGAACATCCCGATTGGGTTCGGCGCAAAATACAAAATAAGCCGCAGATGGAATCTCGGGCTTGAAATGCGGGCAAGGATGATGCTCGGCGACAAAATCGACGGCCTGTCGGATTTGCGCAATATGAAAAGCTCGTTCATGAAGAACACCGACTGGTGTCCGACACTGATGGTGAGTGTGTCGTACGAGTTCGGCGAGATTTGCAAAATCTGCCATTACGTAGAATAAAAACATAATTGGCTATATGTCATTAGAAGATAAAATAACGCAAATAAGCGGCAGGACACTTCCCGCGCATGTGGCGATAATCATGGACGGGAACGGAAGGTGGGCAAGACAACGTGGGCTTGACCGCTCGGAGGGACATATAGAGGGTGTCAAATCCGTAAGGAAGGTTACGGAAGCGGCATCCGACCTTGGCATAAAATATCTTACTCTCTATACATTCTCCACTGAAAACTGGAACAGGCCGAAAGAAGAGGTCGACGCGCTGATGCACCTGATTGCCATCGCGATAGAGAATGAGACACCCGACCTTATAAAAAACAACGTGAAGCTACGTCTGATAGGCGACATGTCGAGAGTCCCGGACTTTGCCCTCCAGAAACTCGACAATTGCGTGCGGGCCACAGCCGGATGCACAGGCCTGACCATGATACTCGCCATAAGCTATTCTTCACGATGGGAGATAGTCGAGGCGGCAAGAAAAATGGCGGAAATGGCCATCGAAGGAAAGATTTCCGTCAACGGGATAAGCGAACAAATGTTTGCCGGCAACCTGTCGACCGCCGGGATTCCCGACCCCGACCTGTTAATCCGCACGGGCGGAGAATTCCGCATCAGCAATTACCTTCTATGGCAAATTGCATACTCGGAACTTTATTTCTCGCAAAAATACTGGCCTGATTTTTCAAAAGAGGATTTATGCGACGCCATACTGCAATTCCAGTCAAGGGAACGGCGGTTCGGCAAGACAAGCGAACAGATACAACATAATTAACTGACATATATATTTCAAGACAAGACAAGAAATGAGATACAGACTGATACTCATATTGATTTCAATCTCCACAATATTTGGCATCAACATACATGCCGAAGAGCAAAACGACACGATTTACAATCCTTCGGTAATATTCACCGGGATGCCTAAAAAATATGAGATAGCCGGGATACGGGTCTCCGGGCTACAAAACTATGAAGACTATATCGTAATAGGATATTCCGGTCTGGCCGTAGGCGACGTAATCGAGATTCCGGGCGAGGACATAACCAATGCGGCAAAACGATTCTGGAGACAAGGACTGTTCTCTAAGATTCAAATCCGCGTAGAAAAGATTTGCGGTGACAAGGCGTGGTTGCTGTTCGACCTGCGCCAACAGCCGCGCATATCGCAAATCAACTACCACGGAGTGAAAAAAGGCGAGCGGGAAGACATTGAGGAACGTCTGAACCTGATGATAGGCAACCAGATTACGCAAAACATCGTCAACCGCGCGGAAGAAATCATAGCGGCATACTTCAAGCAAAAAGGATTCAACAACGTGGAAGTAGACGTAAGGCAGAGACCCGACCTGAGCCACGAGAACGAAATGATTGTCGACATTATAATCGACAAGAACGAGAAAATCAAGGTTCACAAAATATATATCACCGGAAACAAGGTGCTTTCCGACAAGAAGCTGCAGCGAGTAATGAAAAAGACCAACGAGAAAAAGCGTCTTGTCAACCTGTTCCGCCAAAAGAAATTCGTCGACAAGGATTTCGAGAACGACTTGAACCTTATCATAAAGAAATATAACGAATTAGGCTACCGCGACGCCAAAATCCTGAAAGACAGCGTGGCACGCTATAACGAGAAATATGTCGACGTGTTCATCGAAGTGGAAGAAGGCCAGCAATATTTCATCTCCGACATCACATGGGCTGGCAACACAATCTACCCGTCGTCGATGCTCGACAACATCCTCGGAATGAAAAAAGGCGATGTCTACAACCAGACACTCCTCAACAAACGCACGATGGAGGACGACGATGCCGTGGCCAACCTCTATATGAACCAAGGCTACCTGTTCTTCCAGCTCATCCCTATCGAGTCGAAAATCGAAGGCGATTCCATCGCATTGGAAATGAGGATTATGGAAGGCCCGCAAGCGCGCATCAACAACATCGTGATAAACGGTAACGACCGCCTGTACGAAAAAGTGATACGCCGCGAGCTGCGCGTGCGCCCGGGCGACCTGTTCTCAAAGGACGCTTTGCAACGCTCCGCCCGCGAAATCGCCCAAACAGGCCACTTCGACCCCGAGTCGATGGACATACGCCCCGAACCCAACACCGAGAACGGAACTGTAGACCTGATTTTCGACCTCACGTCGAAGAACAGCGACCAAGTGGAGCTATCCGCAGGATGGGGACAGACTGGTATCATCGGAAAGGTGGCCTTGAAATTCACCAATTTCTCCATCAAGAACCTGTTCAACCCGAAATCATACAAGGGAATCATACCGCAAGGAGAAGGACAGACATTCTCCATCAGCGCGCAGACCAACGCCAAGTACTATCAGGCCTACAGCCTGTCGTTCCTCGACCCGTGGTTCGGCGGAAAACGCCCGAACTCGCTCTCGGTGTCGGCCTACTATTCCCGCCAGACGGGTGTAAACTCCAGCTTCTATAACGACAATTACTATAACGGCTATCTCTACAACAACTGGGGCAATTACTGGGGAGGCAGTTACTATCCAAACTACTATGGCGACTATTACCAGAACAGCATAGAGAATGCCTACGACCGCAACAAATACCTTCAGATGGCAGGAATCGCCGTAGGTTTCGGAAAGCGACTCAACTGGCCAGACAACTACTTCACGTTCCAAGCATCGTTGTCCTACAACTGGTATCACCTGAAAAACTGGGAATACCTCTACTATATGAACAACGGTACGTCGAACGCATTCGTACTCGGGCTATCGTTTGCCCGCAACAGTATCGACAACCCTATCTACACACGTAGCGGTAGCCAGTTCTCCCTCGACCTGAGCCTCACACCTCCGGTATCGCTTTTCTCAAACAAGGATTGGAAAGCGTTGTCGGAAGCCGGAACGCAGGATGCAAAGAAAGAGATGTACCGCTGGATAGAATACTGGAAACTGAAATTCAAGGCACGCACTTATACTCCGCTTACCGACCCCGAAGGGAAATGGACGCTTGTGCTCATGACCCGCGCCGACATCGGTTTGCTCGGAAGCTACAACAAATACCTGAAATCGCCGTTCGAGACATTCTACGTCGGCGGTGACGGTATGTCGGGAAGCTATGGATATGCACAGGAAACGATAGCATTGCGCGGTTACGACAACGGTGCGTTCACGCCATGGACAAAGGACGGTTATGCGTACACCCGCTTCTGCATGGAGTTGCACTTCCCGTTCATGTTGCAACCGACGACAACAATCTACGGACTGGCGTTCCTCGAAGGCGGTAACGCTTGGAACGATATGAAGGACTTCTCTCCGTTTAATCTGAAGCGGTCGGCCGGTGCCGGAGTGCGCATCTATCTGCCGATGGTCGGCATGATGGGTATCGACTGGGCTTACGGTTTCGATGAAGTGTTCGGACAAAAAGGCGGAAGCCACTTCCACTTCATACTTGGTCAAGAATTCTAAAAAAGCGATAATTTAAAGTTAACGGAATAAACCACATCGCAAATTTGATGTCACATATCCAAACGAAAAAACTCAAAGCTATGAAGAAAATAATCGTTACGGCCATAGTGGCCGCAATATTCTCAATCGGGGCTTACGCACAGAAATATGCTCTGGTCGATATGGAATACATACTGAAGAACATCCCGCAATACGAGATGGCCAACGAGCAGCTCAACCAAGTGTCGCTCCGCTGGCAGAAAGAGGTGGAGACAAAGACCAAAGAAGCCGAGACACTCTACAAGAACTACCAAAGCGACATGGTATTCCTGACTGATGAGCAAAAAACTAAAAAAGAAGAAGAAATAGTTGCCAAAGAAAAAGAAGCGGCAGAGCTGCAAGCAAAATATTTCGGTCCGCAAGGCGAACTCTACAAGAAACGCCAGTCGCTGATGGAACCGATACAGAACGACATCTACGAGGCTGTCAAGAAAGTGTCGGAAGAAAAAGGCTATCAGGTGATTTTCGACCGCGCCTCATCGGCAGGCATTGTGTTTGCGTCGCCAAGAATCGACATAAGCAACGAAGTACTGTCCAAATTAGGATATTCAAAGGATTAATATTATCTTTGCCTCCAAAGAAAAAAACAAATTTAAAAGCATAAAACAAAAATGTTAAAAAAATTATTATTAGCAGCCGCATTGGTTGTGCCAATGTGCTTGTCTGCCCAATCTAAATTCGGATACGTAAGTTCTATCGAGATTTTCAATCTTATGCCGGAAAAGGCTACGGCAGAAAAGTCATTGCAAGAAGTAGGTCAGAAATATGACACCGAATTCAAAGCCCTTCAGGATGAGTTCAACAAAAAATTCGGAGAATATCAGGCTCTTGCACAGGACACTCCGGCTTCTATAAAAGAACGCCGCGAACAGGAACTTCAAGAACTCCAGACAAAAATCCAGAACTTCCAGCAAGTGGCAGGTCAGGATTTGCAACGCCAGCAACAAATTCTGATGGCGCCTATACAGGAAAAAATACAGACAGCCATACAGTCGGTAGGCGCTGAGAACGGATTCACTTTCATCTTCGACAGTTCTACATTCCTATATCACGGCGCTGATGCGGTTGACGTAACACCGATGGTGAAGGCTAAGCTCAATCTCAAAGACGCACCTGCTGCAGCAACGACAGGAGCGGCAGCAAACACTGAAGCTACTACAACAAAATAAGACTACTTAATTGTTTCCATAATAATAAGACGGAGGGCGGCTCGACAGTCGCCCTCCATTTTTTTATTTATTGGTGTCCGCTAAAAAATCAGGATTTTATTGTATGACATTTATTCATAAGCACTTAATATGGCACTATGGAAAGAGGGCTTGTGTTTGGGGGAAAGAGAGCCTCGTGGAGGCTCCAGAGTTTTAACCCCATGCAAGCGGAGCCGTGGCGGAGCGCGGCCTGGGGTGGGACAGTCATGGCCTCAACACGGCCGCATAGCGGTCGCACTTGAAAGTTGAGGGTTTAGAGTTGAGTATTGTGTGTCAATTTTCTCTTAACACTCAACACTTGTGCGACCTCTACGAGGCCGTGTTGTGTCTCTTTCTTCCACCTACGGCTGCGCTCCGCTTACCGTAGGTTCTCTGAAATGACACCGCTCCGCGGTTGCCCACCCATCACTAACCGAATGTCTGTATTCTTAGCGGACACCAATATTTTTTATTATTGGTATCCGCTAAAGATTTAGAGTATAGTTGACAGCATACACTTTTAAAACTCGAAATGCACTCCGCCCGCGAACGTGGCTTTAGGCATTGGATAACCGGCGTTAATTTCGTAACGCTGCGCAAACAGATTCTCGCCCCTCGCCCACACCGACAGCCATTCAGTGGCACGGAAAGAGCCGCGCACGTTCCAAAGCACGAAATTCTCGGTCTGAGGATTATCGCCGACCGCTGTATAAAGCCCTGCTATATACTGAATCCCTGAAGAAACATCCCAACGGCCTTTCGTAAAATTAGCCCCTGCGTACAGCTTATGCTCCGGAGCGGCAACAACCGGATTATCCATATGCAGATAGCTGTAATTGGCATCGACCGACCACTGGCGGCTTATCCGGTAAGCAACTTGAGCCTCGACACCGGCATTATCGACAGCACCTGAATTCTGGTTTAACATCCCGCTTCCGCTTGGATTAGGCAGCCTCATGATAAGGTTCTTGCCGTCGATATAAAACAAATTCAAGCCATAGTGCAAACGACCTCCAAGCAGACGCTGGGAGAAAGCCAATTCGTAATTCCACATGCTCTCTGGCTGCAAGTCAGGATTCTGCGGAGGAAACATATACATCTCGCGCAATATCGGGTAACGGAAACCTTTCGTAGCTGACGCCTTCAACTCGACATTCTCCGGCAAATGGAACGCCGCGCCGAATTGCGGCACCCACTCCGTTCCGACACGAGAATGGTGGTCGACACGCAAACCGGCATTCAGCGTCAGCCACCGGCTTATATCCTGCCGGAAATCCACATAGCCGGCTATTTCGTTCTCGCGCTTGTCAACTATATCCTCACGGGTTCCGGCATCCTCACCTTTTACATATTCTGTCCAAGCCTCCCCGCCGTAACGGAACCAGTCGAAACCGAATGTTATGCGGTTGCCTTTAAAAAAACGGGCACTTTGGTAAAACGAGATACCCATCATATCGTCAAACGAATTGAACCGCCCGTCCTGAGGCGACTCTCCGGCTCCCGGCGTATAGCCGTCGTTAATCCAATGCTTACCCCAGTTATAAAAGAAACTCAAACCGCCGGATGTACGCTCATACCTGTTCTCCAATGCAAACGACGCCACACCACGAGTGATTCGCTGGTCGCCTTCCAGCAAGGGTGCGGAAACCGGGCCGGGATAAGAGGCATTGAAATGCGTCACGTTGACATCCGCAGAAGTGTTCCAATTCGCCGTCAAGTCGTACCCGAGCTTGGCATAACCGCCATACTGCTCGAACTGCATATTGTCGCGGTGTCCGTCTGTCCGGTTATAAGAACCACTCACCACCGACGAGAAACGGCCTTTCCGCACACGGTTTGTCAACTCCGTTTCCAAAGTGTTGTAAGAGCCATAACCGGCACGCAAATCCGTCTTCACTCCATCCTCACGCATCTTCCGCGTGACTATGTTAACCACCCCCCCCATGGCATTCGAGCCGTAAAGCACGGAAGCCGGGCCGCGGAGCACCTCCACCCTGTCGGCCAACAACGACTGGTAAGAGTCGGAAATCGGATGCCCGAAAATACCGGCATACTGGGGATGTCCGTCAATCAGCACCATCAATTGCGCCGAACCGCCGCTCAATCCCCGCAAAGAAATTCCCCCGGCTGCTCCGTCCGACACCCCATAGCCCATCACACCCCGCGAAGTGACAAACAACCCCGGCACTTGTTCTGTAAGCACCGGCAAAAGCGATGGCTGGAGCCCCTGCTCAATCTCTTTCCGGTCAATCACCGAAACAGTCTGCGACAGATGGCGCACGTCAGTCTCGCTTCTCGTACCGGTAACTACAAGCTCTTCCAAAGAACGGTTGACAGAAAGCGAATCCGTCTCCTCCGCCCGCATCGAAACGGCAAAAGGCAATATCACACAGCAAACAATAAATAATCTTCGTATCATAAATCTGCAATTTTCACATTGCAAAATTAATACGACTACAGATTTAACAAACTACCTGTTTAACAGTATTGCCTACCTTTTTTACAGAAGCCGTTCACTTTCCTCGAAATCCTCATAAAGCGCAACCGGGCCATAGTGCCAATATTTCGTTTCTTCTTTCTCCAATTTCTTATAAGTGTCCGAATGATAATATGCCCGCAAAGCATCCAACACCGAACCGCCTCTTTTATTTATATAAATACGCGCGAACGAACTTGCCTTTCCGGGCAAAAGCAAAATCCATAACCGCATCACCCGGCATGCCTACATGCGTTTTGTAATTCTCTATACAAAACGACAAAAAATATGCAATATCCAATTCATGCTTTGTCATAAACACCAAGCCTTTTTGCAAATATAGCGAAAGTCGAGAGCAGAGACAAACGAAAACGGAGTTTTCAGGTTTGGCTATGCCGAGACGCAGCCTATATTATCCAAATATAGCGAAATCCACTGAAAATACAAAAAACAGGCGGACTGCTTTTACGCTTCCGCCTGTTTCATTACCCAAGTTTCTGTATGCTAATTATTCACCCCAAAACTTCTCGGCATCGGTCGTGAGGTTATACATAAAATCACCGAGATTCTTCACAATGCTGTCAAACAGACTGCGGCTCTCAAACCAGCTTTCCGGTGGAGTCCAACGCACATCATCGCGTTTCTGCGACACTTTCAACGCACATCCGTTGAACATCCACGAAGGCATAAGCCACTCCGTATCACGCATACTGAACAACGAGAAAGGCGAGCTTTTCTTCTTCACTTTCAATCTTTCGTCATCAGAAAGCAACCAGCCATAAGTAGGAGAAAAACGCTCCATCTTGCCCAGCGTGAATTCGCCGGTCTCCTCGTTCACATCAAGCATCTCTATGCGGTAACGTCCGGAAGATACGGTAGCCACCGCGCTGCCGTTGAAACTCATCAAGAAATTCAGATACAAGTGCATCATCGGATCAGGAAGCTCGAAATTCACTCCTCCGACCATAAACTGTCCGCCATCCGCTACCAAATACCTCTTTCCACCGTCATTAATGAAGCCGGAAACACGCATAGGCACGAAGAAGAACTTGGCCTGCACACTACCCTCTCCGGCTGAACTAAGCATCGGAGCGACATAGTACTCCTCCGGATTGATTATCATAGTCAGGAATCCGCTTGTGTTCTCTCCGTATGGCGATGAAATACCGTTTCCGGCATCCAGTTCCAAATAGGCCGTAGCCGGAATCTTCATCGACGCGTCAGAAGGATCCATAACATTTACAGGAGCCGACAGAACCACTGTCTTGTCAATAGCCTCTATGCTGTCTTTTTTGATGAAATGCGCCGTAAACATAAGATCCTCCCCGGTTACAGTGAATTGCGCGCCATTGCCGTCAGGAGTAACAAGCGGCGAATTACAGTCGATTCCCGACAATTTCCAGTTTTCGTTGGCCGTAGCTGTAATATTTACAGCCTCGCCCAACTTATATTGGCCGCCACCGCTTACAGAGCCACCTTCCGGAGGATCGGCCACAACCGATACATTATAGACCGGCTCGTCCACCACGCGCGGCCCTTTCGGCTTTGTAACATAAGTCTTCAGAACTATAGGATAAGGGATAGGTACCGGAACCGGATTGCTGACAACTAATGTGTCAGGCGGAACAGGATCACCCGGTTCTGGTCCCGGACCCGGCACAGGAACTGGCACAGGCGTCAGCACCGGAAAATACACCAACTCGTATCCGGGGTCGGGAATTGTCTCTGCCTCGGCATTAAACACTATCGTGAACTGCGCGGAAGCGTCGATGAAACCTTCAAACCACTTTGTATCCATTCCACGCTCATCAGACATTCCAATCCGGGCTTTGGCAATATAATCTTCAGTGAATGTCCCTATCGACCCGCCTCCCGGACGATTGTCTCTCGAATTCCATGTGCGTATAAGAATCTTGCCGTCAGGAGTGATAACAAACTGTCCGTTACCGCTAACAGACGCCACACCGGCACCACCGAACACAATACCGTCAGGAGTTATATCATTACGGTCAATGCCGAATTTCTCCACAGTGCCAACTTCCTTGAAAGAAGTGTCTATGACCGTCACATACTTATCCGCCGAATATTTCTCTTTATATACAAATGCATATCCGTCGGTAAACGGAGTTGCGCTCGCATATTCCGCCGCCAGATTGCCGTTCCTGTCATAAAACTTGTCGACACCCATCTTACTGTCTCTCCAACAAAAATATCCGTCACGGTAATCGCTCACCTTGCCATAGCCTGTAAAAATACCGTCAAGGACTATTTTTCCTGTCTTGTCGATGACAGACCAGTCATAACCTCTCTTTGTCTTAACAAGAGCAAGACCGTCGCTGAATATCCGCGCTTCCTCGAACTGCGGCGTAATCACCACCTTGCCCTTTGCGTCGATATACCCCCATTTGCCTACTCCCATATCGTAGTGGGCGCGCAATCCGTCGGACAAAGGAGCGACATTCCCGGCACTGGACGCCATACTGGATGTATAGCTGCCCTGCTTCTTGACAAGGTGCGGATACACCTCCTCGCCAGCCGTGTTGATATACACCCACACGGAGCCTGTCTTGAAATCGCCGGTGTCCTTCAGCACCAAAGCAAGACCGTCAACAAAGTTGGAGCCCTGCGTATATTTCAACGACAATTCCTTCACCCGTCCGTCTTTGTAGATAATGGTCAACGGATATTTCTTGTCCCAGCTATTGCTTCCCACTTGCTTCTCGCCTTTCACGAGGCAGGCTCCGCGGTCGAAGCGCGGATCTTGGTAGCGTCCAAGCCCCGACCATATATAGTCGAAAAGCATGTCGCCGTTTTTCAGGAAGAAAGCATACTTCCCATTGCCTTCATTATACACGGAGAACACACCATCATGCACATCCGATACCTGCGCATAATCCGGTAAGCGGAGATAGCGCGTGTCAGGCGTGATGCGCGGTATGCTGAACGAAGTGCCATTCCACACCACGTCCTGTATTTTCGCCGACCCGGCGTCATTTGACTGTTGTGCCGGCTGCTTGCTCTCAGTTTCTTTCTTGTCCTGCTGTTGAGCATTAGGGTCAAGCAATTTCTGCACTTTCTCGGCCTCCTTGCTGACTTTCTCCAACCCCTTGCTCAACTTCTTCAAGAATTGGGCATCGGCATCGTAAGAAAAGCCGGCAACTAAAGCCAAAAGCACAAACAATATTTTTTTCATACGTCACTGTTTTGTTTTTTTAATAAAAAAGAGGATATGCCGCAACCACGGCACACCCTCACTGGCATAATATCAAAGAATCACTTGTCTATGCTCAATTTCCAATCGCCATCGACATTAACCAAATCCAAAGTCTGCTCATCTTCCGAGCCGTCGCCATAAACGACTTTCATTTCCACTTTCGCAGTCTTGCCGTCTTCTGAAATGGTTTCAGACAACACCTCCGTCGACGTTATCCCGCCTTTCTTCTCCATTTGCGCCTTTACTTTATCATTGAACAACGAAAGGAACATTTCTTTCGACTGCTCTTTCTCTTCCGCCGACAAATTGTCAGGGTAAGCAATCTGGTCGACTATTCCCTCATAGTCGCCGGACTTCATCATATTCCCCCAATTTTCTGCGGCTGCCTTAGGCGTAGATGTGTCACTTCCACATGCAGCAAACAACATTACTGAAAACACACATGCAAAAAAATAAATCAACTTTTTCATAACTGATAGGTTTTAAGTTAATAAATATAGTTGTAAAAATCACTAAAAACAAAACACAGTCGCCAACTTCCTGCTATTATAAATATCCGAAGGCAACAAATAATCGCCAACCATTCCCGGAATATTTATATGCGTAATCCGGCCTTCCGCCAAATCCATTCCATAAAAACGGAATACAAAGTCGACAAGTTCCGTACAATACAGCTTCGTCGTGTCCTCCAAATCGTAATTATGGTCAAACAGCACTTTCCGTTTTGCCAATTCCAAGGCTTTTCCCGCGACTTCAGCCAATGTGTCGGCACCTACAAGCGGACGCATTACCGCTCCTGAAGAGGCCCTTTCCTCATCAAAAAAGGAATCGACACTTTCTATCTTCACCCTGTCGGTATCTCCCTCGAAATCCGGCTCCCCGGGAACAGCGTGCACAACCATAAATTCACCATCCTTGACAACAACCACACCTATATGCGAGTATTTGCCTCCACGGTCGGCATAAAGTACCATATGGCTCACGACACTGCCACCTTTCCGGAAAACTATATCGCCCTCTTGCAATTCCGGGAGATGAAGTTCACGCTCCACAGACGCTCCGCCATTACATCCTTGAACAAGCATAAACATTGCCGCTAACACAGACATATAATATATGATTCTCATAAATGTAATGCCAGTTTGTTTTAAAGTCGTTAACCTATTTGCAAATATAGTTTAAACGCTCTCTCATAAGTGTTCACTACACCCGAAATTAATGTTCAATAAAACAAAAAACGACACAGCAAACCGTTCACTGCGTCATTTTCCGTTCATTCCGTCAATTTTCCCCGCCACGCCAACTATTTAGGGGGGGGTAAAACACCCTGCAAGGCCATTGTACGGTATTTTTTAGGAGTCATGCCATATTTTTTCTGAAAAGCCCGGCGGAAAGTGCTGATTGAGTTAAAACCAACCTGCTGGGCAATATCTTCCTGCGACAAATTGCACTCTGCGGAACGAAGCAGCTCTTCCGCATACGTCAGGCGATAGCCGTTGATGAAATCATAGAAGTTCACATTCAACTTATTGTTAAGGTACAACGAGAAATAATTGCGGTTAGTACCTATCATCTTAACGACCTCGGCCATAGTCAACTGGGGATTACGTGCAATCTGCCGTTCACCGAACAACAATTCTATCTCACGGCTGAAATCCATCGGCACTTCACGGACACAGCCTTCAGAATCAATCTCCTCGACAGCGGCTACAGCCTCCTCCGCAATCTGTCCCTGCCTTTTTGTGCGATAGCTTATCAACCCCCACACAATCAGTATGAGCATATAATAGAACGTATCCATCAACGCAGAATAATCATTGAACATCATCAATGCTCCCCAAAAAGCAAATACTATAAGAAACAGCACTATGACCTTACTCAACCAGCCCACATCGACAGCCTCCACATCAGAATAATAATTCTCGGCCGCACGCATATATTCCCCTATCCACCTTATCATCAACACCAATATCACTATGCTATAAACCACGCAAGCCACAAACATAGCGTAATAAATCCAGTTCCATCCGGTAGCCGCATAGACTCCCAGCCCTACAAAATAGGGCACAATGTGCATCAGGACTCCACGTGTCGTAAAATATTTCGGCTTAAGCAAATCCATCGCATAAAACGAGCAAGTAAACACTACCGACATATCAAACAACAACATAGACCGGTATATACGCTCGGAATCAACGAACATATCCACGCTGTAGAACATATCTTTCAACAGCAACAAGAACCAAATGAAAAATATCACGGCCGTGGTCCTGTAAAGACGGCGTTCTTCCCTTCGCTTATAGAAATAAATCCCTTCCACAAGAAAGAACATACAGCAAAAGCCATTGCAAAAGGCACTTAAATATTGCATTCTATAATATTGAGTATTATTCAGACACCAATCTTACCCTACCATCAAAATGCGTCAAAGCACATACCAAGTTCCATACAATCGGCACGCCGGCACGAAGCCGGCGGCCTGACCGTCACTTGCCCTTATACTTCGCGGCCTGTTCCGCTATCAATGCAGAATCCTCGAAATAGTTTATCTTCATAGCCCGGCGGACATCGTCGAGCGTGGCGGCGGCCACTTCACGCGCGGCCTCGCTCCCCCGCTTGAGAATATCGAACACTGCCGGAATATCTTTCTCGAATTCATGGCGGCGTTCACGTATCGGGGCAAGAGTCTCCTCAAGCACGGCTATAAGCGTCTTTTTCACTGTTCCGTCACCCAATCCGCCACGAGTATAATGGTCTTTCATTTCCTGCAAACTCTGATAGTCGGGGCAATACTTCGAGAAATCCTTGTCATTGCAAAAAGCGTCCAGATAAATGAACGGACAATTACCTTCCAAATGTCCCGGATCGGAAATATTAAGATGCAATGGGTCGGTATACATGCTCTTCACCTTCTTGGCCACTTCTTTCGGAGTGTCGGAAAGATAAATGCAATTGCCGAGCGACTTGCTCATCTTCGCCTTTCCGTCGGTTCCCGGCAAACGCATACATACGGCATTCTCCGGCAACAGAATCTCCGGCTCTACAAGTGTAGGGCCGTAAACGTGGTTGAACCGGTTGACAATCTCGCGCGTAAGCTCTATCATAGGCTCCTGATCCTCACCGGCCGGCACCGTCGTGGCGCGGAAAGCCGTAATGTCGGAAGCCTGACTCACCGGGTAACAGAAAAATCCTACCGGTATGCTAGCCTCGAAATTGCGCATCTTGATTTCCGTCTTTACCGTCGGATTGCGCTGCACACGCGACACAGTGACAAGATTCATATAGTAGAAAGCAAGCTCCGTCAGTTCCGGCACCTGCGACTGTATGAATATCGTAGTCTTCTCCGGGTCGATTCCGGCAGAAAGGTAATCGAGAGCCACCTCTATGATATTCTGCCGTATCTTTTCAGGATTGTCGGCATTGTCGGTCAACGCCTGCGCGTCGGCTATCATCACATATATCTTGTCGTACTCGCCGGAATTCTGCAACTCGACACGACGGCGAAGCGAACCCACATAATGTCCTAAATGCAATTTACCGGTCGGCCGGTCGCCTGTCAATATAATCTTACCCATAACTTTTTCATAATTTAACTACAAAGGTAGTCAAAATCTCAATACATACTGCGCAACCACTCCGCAAAAAAATAATCACATACTCTGTATGCGCCATTATCCACCGTTATCCAATCCTCTTTGAGCAACGATCTCACAGCGGACTGCACGGAACTTGCTACAGCTTTCATACATCTTTACGTAAAAATCGGAATACGTGTCATCATCAATCCTCCCATAAATAACCAAATAAAACAAATAAAAAATAACAGCAGCCTGTCCTCCCGGATATGCCGCTGTCCCCTATGTGTCTGTAATGTGTTATGAGTAGTAGTTATGTCTCATGAACCTAAATTCGATTATTAAACACATAATCTTCCCTTTTTGTTCGCCCAAAACGATATTTCATCTTATTTAATTCATATGGGCAACAAGCACGCCCACACCACGGCTACTTTTGTATCAGAAAGGAGACAGAACACAATGAGAATCGAAAACGGCAGAATAGAAAAAGGCGACGAACTCTATGCTACATTGACAGTGGCAGGCAGCACAATGGTCGAGCTGAAAAAAGTGGAGGCATCAAGCATCGAGGAAATAATGAGGAAACTGCGGAAAACCGCATCCCGGTACACGGGACTGGCAAAAGTGCATATCCGCAACCGCACCCGCGGATGGGCGATACAGAAAGCCATGTTTGCCAGCAACCCGCTCCCGCCGCAATACACATGCGACAACACAGGGCAATATGCGCTGCAATTCTAAGGATTGTACAAATCCTTATTATAAAAGTCAAGAATACGGCTGGCAGCGTTGTAAGCCGCAACAGCAGGACTGTCCGGATTAATCTCCGCCGCCTTGCAATAGTCGCCCATGGCGTGTTTCCAGTCGTTATGCTTACGATAGGCGTTCCCACGCAAATAATAAAGCTCGTCACAGGCGGGATTTGCAGCTATCATACCGTTGAGCAAAGCTATCGCTCCAGATGTATCATTCGAGTCAATCAGACTTTTAACCTTGTCAATATCTGTCATGTCTTTTAGAAAAATCTGCCGCAAAATTAATAGTTTCAATATTTTTATGCCTCAATTACAAGAAAAATCCGTAATTTCACGTCCGATAAAAACCGATATTGCAATGAAACGACTGATAATTATTGGCATAATCAGCATTATTACCGCCACATCTTACGGATTCACCTACGACAACGGCCGCGCAAGCCTTTCGCCATATCCGGAATGCACAAGCATCTCAGAATACCCAGACTCCCTCACTCCCATATTCATCAACCACGTTGGCCGACACGGCTCACGTTATCCGGCAGGCTCTTTCCACACCATGATGCTGAAAAACGCACTTGACAAAGCCGACTCCCTGAAAACCATAACCCCGCTCGGCAAGCAACTGAAAGCAGAGACCGAACGAGTGATTGAAGCCACAGCAGGACGCTGGGGAGAGCTTGACACAATCGGAGAAAAAGAACACCGCGAAATTGCCGGGCGTATGTACAAAAAATATCCGCAACTGCTCGACAGCGCAAACATATCCGCAATCTCCTCGGATTCACCGCGCAGCATAATGAGCATGTATTTCTTCACACAACAGCTTGCAAAATCTGCCGAAGAAATAAATATCACTACTGAATCGGGCAGCAAGTTCACTCCTCTGATGCGCAACTATGAATTGGACGAAGCATATCAGGCATACCGCAACGACACCGCATACACAGCCGCATACAACCGCTTTGCCGCGGCAAACATACCGATTGAGCCGATTTTGCAGGTACTGGGCGAAGAATATCCGCTCGACTACTCCACGGTCTACGACCTCGCGCTGGCAGAATACTATGTATCGGCCGGGATGAACGCAATGGGGCTGGAACACGACGCGTCGAAATACTTCACCATCGGCGAATACCGCAAACTGTGGTCTGTTTTCAATTTCCGCCAATACCTGCTCTATTCTGCATCTTTGGTATCAACCCGCCCGGCGGAGATTGCCGCGCCGCTGCTGCAAAACATAGTAGCGACCGCCGACAGCGTTGTCACCGGCAAACTGCACATAGCCGCAAAACTGCGTTTCGGGCACGCCGAGACGCTGATGCCGCTGATGGCGTTGATACAAGCCCCCGGATGCTACTACCTGACACACTACTACGACACTCTTGCCGACAACTGGAAAGACTACGAAATGTTTCCGATGGCGGCAAACCTGCAATTAGTCTATTTCAAAGCTCCGTCAGGCAAAATATACGTCAGGGCGGAATATAACGAAAAGCCCATACAGCTGCTGCCGGGAGCGGAATCGCAATACGTCGACTGGAACGACCTCCGTCTGCGCTTCCTCGAACTGCTGCCTTTGGAATAGCGATGTTTTTTGGCATCTCTTTTCTACAACCGTTCTTATATTTTGCGTAATTTTGTGCCCGATTCCATAAGGGCATAAAAAAGATGACAAGATATATTTCGAAATTAGCGGCAATGCTGCTTGCCGCATTACTGCTCCCACAGACACTGCTGGCAAGCGGGATAAACGCAAAAGCGGCAGAAGATTTCGCGCAGTCAAAAGCGATGCGCGGCACAAAGGCAGGCGTTTGCGTAATCGACATGACAACCGGAGAAGTAGTGGCAAGCCTCAACGAAGACATTGCCCTCACCCCGGCATCGATAACCAAACTCATAACTTCCGCGGCGGCGATAAAGGCATTGTCGCCCAACTACCGCTTCTCCACCGAGGTGGTAATCGACGGATTAGTGGACCACGCCGGAGTGGTAAACGGCAACCTGATTATCAACGCCGGGCTTGACCCGACACTTGAATCGCGCCACTTCCCTGAGCACGAATCTTTCATCGTAGGCACAATCGAAGGGTTGAAACGACTCGGAATAAAACGAATCAACGGCAAAGTGATAGTAAACGAAAGCATCTGCCCCGAACCGGGAGTGCCGGCCGACTGGGAAGATGCCGACGTGACAGAAGACTACGGAGCCGGAGCGCATGCCCTGAACTACGCCGACAACCAATGCTCCATAATATTCGACGTATCGGGCAAAAAAGCGATGATTATCGACACCCTGCCCCACCAAAGCAACCTGAAAATACGCAACAACGTAAAAGTTACGACCGGACGTAAAAGCAATTGGACACCATCCGCCTCACGCAAGAAAAATAGCAACAACCTCATAGTTTGGGGATTCGTAAAACGGCAAGACGATCTTGTGGAACTGAAAACCACCACCCCCGACCCGGCCAACGCACTTACCTGCGACCTCACGGAAGCCATCGTGTGCGAAGGCATCCCGGTGATGAACCGGAACATTAAAAGCGGCAGCTACCGCCGCACCGTATATGTACACCAGTCGCCCCTATTACAAGAAATCGCATCATCCCTGTTGTTCCGCAGCGACAATATGTATGCCGAAGCCGTGCTGCGGGCGATAGCCTTGCACGACGGGACATCCGCGTCGCGCGAAATGGCATTGAGAAGCGAGCGGGCAGTACTTGCCGACTGGGGTATCGACCTCAAAGGACAGACAATCTACGACGGCTCAGGACTGGCACGTACCAACCACTATTCGCCGCACTTTCTCGCTACCGTGCTCACAGCAGCGGCCACCGACCCTCAAATCGGGCTGCTATTTCCTACACTCTTGCCAGTATGCGGGCAAGAAGGGACAGTAAAAAAACTGCTGAAAGACACGCCCTTGGACGGCAAAATAGCGTTGAAATCGGGCAGTATGACGCGCGTGCAATGCTATGCCGGCTACTACCCCACAGGCAACCCGAAATATGCCGTGGTAGTAATGGCAAATAATTTCAGCTGCAATTACGATGCTCTGAAAAAATCAATAGAGGATTTATTACTCGGACTTTTCACGCAAGAGTGACATACGGAAAACACATTTACAACGGCACAACAATCAATGAACGCTAAAGTAAAAGGATACACGCTCGGCGCAATAGCCGCCGCAACCTATGGGATGAATCCGCTATTCGCGCTCCCCCTCTACTCTGACGGTATGGATGCCGACTCCGTGCTGTTTTTCCGCTACCTGCTCGCAATTCCAATTCTCGGAATAATGATTAAGGCACGCGGACGCAGTTTCCGACTAAACCGCAAAGAGATACTTCCTCTAATAGTGCTTGGCCTGCTTGTCGCGGCTTCTTCGTTGACCTTGTTCCTCAGCTACAACTATATGGATGCAGGAATCGCATCCACCATACTTTTCGTCTACCCGATAATGGTGGCATTGATAATGGCTTTGGTTTTCAAGGAAAAAGTCACACTGCAAACGGCATTCTGCATACTGCTCGCCCTTGCCGGAATAGCAATGCTGTACAAAAACGGCAACGGAGCGACACTGAGCTTTACGGGGACACTGCTTGTAATAGCCTCGGCACTGTCATACGCAATCTATATAGTAGGCATAAACCAATCGTCGCTGAAAAATGTAGCTACCCTTAAAGTCACTTTCTATATCCTTTTGTTCGGCGTGTCGCTGTTCCTCATCCGTCTTGATTTCGGACAAGCCGTAACCATGCCGCAAAAATGGTATATGTGGGGAAACCTCATCGCCCTCGCCATCTTTCCTACGGCAATATCATTCCTCTGCACCACGAGTGCCATACAATATATCGGGTCCACTCCCACGGCAATCCTCGGAGCGTTGGAACCCGTAACAGCCGTAATAATCGGCGTCACGGTGTTCGGCGAAGCATTGACACCTCGAATATTGTGCGGAATACTGATGATTATAGCCGCCGTGACACTGATAATAGCCGGCGGACGCATTACCCTCCACCTCGTCCGCTTCCGCAAAATGTTCCCGCGGCTGCCCCTGAAACGCCATCACAGAAAATGATAAAATAAAAAAAGATTACTTATCTCCCGACAAATAACCTTTCTACCTTAAAATTTAATACCATGAAAAACTTGATGCAAATATAGCGCAAATATGCTTTACAACATAATTTTACAGCAGAAAACCTTATTAATATAACATTTTTTAACCTTATACCATCGCTAAGGCACATAAAAGAAAGCAATATTCCAAAATTCCGGAGATTTTATGTAACTTTGTAGGTTGTAACAAATTATCGAAAACAATATGGATTCAAATAAAAAAATCCGTGTAGGGATAACGCACGGAGACATTAACGGAATAGGCTACGAGGTGATTCTAAAGACATTAGGAGAACCTTTGATCTGCGACTTATGCACACCGATTGTCTACGGCTCATCACGCGCCATGTCATATCACCGCAAAGCGCTGAACTTGCCGAATGTGAATTTCAATATGGTGACAAGCGCGGAAGAAGCAGCCGACAATGTCAACAACCTCGTTGAAGTCATCTCCGAAGAAGTCAAAATAGAACTCGGCAAACCGTCGGAAGTGGCTGGAAAAGCAGCATTCGCTTCCCTGAAACGTGCAGCCGACGACCTGCGCAACGGCATAATCGACGTATTGGTCACAGCACCAATCAATAAAGACACCATACAAAGCGATGAGTTCCAATTTGCAGGACACACCGAATACCTCGAATCTGAAATCGGGGAAGGTAACAAATCGCTGATGATACTCTGCAACGACAATCTGAGAGTGGCATTGGTAACTACCCATCTGCCTCTTGCAAAAGTCCCGGAAGCAATAACAAAGGAAGCCATAATCGAAAAGTTGAGGATATTCGACGAGTCGCTGCGCAAGGATTTCAACATCCAAAGCCCGAGAATCGCCGTGCTTGCCCTCAACCCGCACGCCGGAGAGAACGGGCTGCTCGGCACAGAAGAAAAAGAAATCATCACCCCGGCCATCGAAGAAGCGTATGCCGACAAAATCCTATGCTTCGGCCCATACGCTGCCGACGGATTTTTCGGCAGCGGCGAATTCTCACATTTCGACGGCGTACTGGCCATGTACCACGACCAAGGACTCGCGCCGTTCAAAACCATCTCGATGGAAAGCGGCGTGAACTTCACCGCAGGGCTTCCTTACATACGCACATCGCCCGACCACGGAACCGGATACGACATCACCGGCAAGAATATGGCCAACGAAGAGTCTTTCCGTTCGGCCATCTATAAAGCCATCGACATATACCGCAACCGCGCACGCTATTACGAAATGCGCAAAAACCCGCTGCGCAGGCAATATTTCGACAAGAGCGGGGACAAAGAAGTGCTCGACCTTACAAAAGACGACAACGACGACACTACAGAAATAATCAACGACTGACACTATGCACTACGCGATAATAGCGGCGGGAGAAGGCTCCCGCCTTGCCCAAGAAGGAGTATCAAAACCCAAGCCATTAGTTGAAATCGACGGCGAGCCGATGATAGGAAGGCTTGTCGGCATTTTCACCCGGTGCAATGCCGAAAGCATCAGCATCATAGTCAACGAGCAGATGCACGAAGTGCAGGAATTTGTCAAAAGCCTCAACCCGGGCGTACCTCTGAATGTGGTTGTAAAATCCACGCCAAGCTCCATGCACAGTTTCTACGAGCTGTCGCGGGTGATGCCGGCCGGCAAATTCTGCCTAACCACAGTCGACACGATATTCCGCGAGGACGATTTCCGCAACTACATCAACGAAATGGAAAAAGACGACGGCTATGACGGAGTAATGGCCGTGACACCATATATCGACGACGAGAAGCCCCTCTACGTGGAAACCGACAAGGATTTGAACATCACGGCATTCAACGACGACAAGACTCCCGGCGTGAAATTCATATCCGGCGGCATATACGCGCTCAACGGGAAAGCAATAAGGATACTCGAAAAATGTATGGAAGAAGGCATGTCGCGCATGCGCAATTACCAACGCGCGCTAATCGCCGGAGGACTGCGCCTCAAGGCATTCCCCATCGAGAAAATACTCGACGTAGACCATGCCGGAGACATAGAGAAAGCGGAAAACTTCCTGAACGGAACAAACTAAACAAGAATACGACCACAAATGGCAGAAATAGTAATAGCCGGCATTATGAGGGCCGGAGCTTATTCACCCAACCACATAGGCAACGACGCGGCAATATTCAACGCTACAGCCGACCAATTACGCAAACGAGGATGCACCGTCAACGTCTATAGCGAAGAACAATTCAACAACGGCGATGTAAAGGAACAGATAATCCTTAACATGTGCCGCGAACAAAAATCCATAAAGCTCCTGCAGCGGAAAGAAGACGAAGGATGCATAGTCATCAATTCAGGCTACGGAATCGAGAACTGCACCCGCGAGCGTATGACACGTATCCTGCTTGGCAACGGCATCCCATATCCCGACAGCATAATCGTCAATACCGACGAGGCCGTAATAGGCGAGCTGAAAAAAGCAGGAATAAACAACTGCTGGATAAAACGTGGTGATTTCCACGCCATGCACAAAGAGGACGTAAGCTACGTGCGGCATGCGGAAGAAGCGCAGGAAGTGCTTCAGGAATATTTCTACCGCGGCATAAAAAGAGCCGTAATCAACCGCCACCTTGTAGGCGACCTGATTAAATTCTACGGAATGCACGGCTCGCCTTTCTTTTTCTGGTTCTATCCGTTCGACGACGGACACAGCAAATATGGGCTTGAGGCAATCAACGGGAAATCGAAAGGCATCGACTTCGACATCGACTATCTAAAAGAAATCTGCCATAAAGCGGCGGAGGCACTCGACGTGAAAATCTACGGAGGCGACTGCATCGTTTCACCAGAAGGAGAAATACGCATAATCGACTTCAACGACTGGCCAAGTTTCGCCCCATGCCGCAACGAGGCCGCGCCGTTCATTGCAAAATGCGTGCTCAACACCATAAAGGAAAAGGCAGGAAAGCCGACGAAAAAGTAACGCACCAAAGCGACAGATATGAAAATCAACAATAAAGAAATCTCATATAAACAGACATTAAAGTCGATGGACACCGAAGAGACCATCGACCTCGTATTCTACCGCCCGATAGGCTTCATGTGGGCCGTGATATGCGCAAAATTAGGCATCAAGCCCAACGCCATCACCATCGCGTCGATATTCATAGGCGTGGCGGCTGGAATCCTTTTTTATTTCGACGGCGATTTATTGTGGCTCAACTATATAGGCATCGTCCTGCTAATCCTCGCCAACTCGTTCGACAGCGCCGACGGACAGCTTGCCCGCATGACCGGGCAATATTCGCGCCTCGGACGCATACTCGACGGATTGAGCGGCGACTTCTGGTTTGTGGCTATATATTTCGCGATATGCTTCCGCGTCGACGGAACGAGTGAATTCTTCTCCCAATATCCGTGGCTGATATGGGCAATCGCCATCATAGCCGGGCTAAGCCACGCAAAACAAGCGGCTATGGCCGACTACTACCGCCAATTCCACCTCTATTTCCTCAAGGGGAAAGAAGGCAGCGAGCTCGACAGCGTAGACCAATTGGACGAGGCCTACCGGCAAATCCCATGGAAAGGCAATTTCTGGAAAAAAGCGACGGCATTTTTCTACCGCAACTATACGGCAAATCAGGAGGTAATGACACCAAACATGCAGAAATTGCGGCGTAAATTAAGGGAAACATTCGGCAACGAAGGAGAACCTTCCCAACAATTCCGTGACGCTTTCCGCGCACAAAGCAAGCCGCTGATGAAATACACCAACTGGCTGTCGTTCAATCTGCGCACAATAGCCTTGTTCGCGGCCATACTGTCACAGATGCCGTGGCTCTATTTCGCTTTCGAGATTGTCGTGCTCAACGCCATGATGGTCTATATGATGCACCGCCACGAAAACATCTGCAAAACAATGACAAAAGAATTGGAAGATGGAAAATTTAAAAGGAATTAAAGGGATTATCTTCGACTATGGCGGCACCATCGACAGCCATGGCGACCATTGGAGCGAAGTGATATGGGACGGCTACCGCGAAAACAACGTGCCAGTGACAAAAGAACAGTTCCGCGAATGCTACGTATTCGCCGAGCGCGAATTGGCACGCACACGCCACATACTGCCCGGACACAATTTCCACGACTTGTTGCTGATTAAAATGCGCATCGAGCTTGGCAACCTTTCCGGCAACAACCTTTTGCCGGCAACTTACGACACCGAAAGCGCGGCACAAGCAATAGCCCTGTATTGCTACGACAGGGCACGCCAGTCGGTAGAGGATGCCCGGCCGACGCTGGAACTATTATATAATAGGTATCCGATGGTACTCGTCAGCAATTTCTACGGAAACGTCGAAACAGTGCTTGCCGATTTCGACCTCCGCAAGTATTTCAATTCAATAATCGAAAGCGCCGTAGTAGGAGTACGCAAACCCGACCCCAAAATATTCTCGCTCGGAGTGGAAGCGCTCGGACTGCAACCAGAGAATGTGCTTGTGGTAGGCGACAGCTACGCAAAAGACATAGTCCCGGCCGAAAGTATCGGATGCAAAGTGGCTTGGCTAAAAGGTAAAGGATGGACAGAAAAGGAAGACGCGATTACGCACCCTTGCATCATCAGAAATTTAAGCGAGATACCCGACAGCCTCGTTTAATCTCGTTAACACAAACCACCCGACAAGCCACAATAATTAACACGCATTAATTGTCACAGCCTATTTTTACTAATATTTTGCCTTTATAGGACAGATATTTAATTATTATTTTTTTTGTTATATAGAAAAAGGAAGTACTTTTGACACGCCAAATATAACAAAAACGTAACAACGAAATAATTATCTGAAAATGGAAAATTGTAAAGTAAAAAAAGCAGAAGGCAAATTAGGCGTTCTCGTCGTAGGTCTCGGTGCTGTCTCGACAACATTCATGACCGGAGTGCTTATGGTTCGCAAAGGTTTGGCAAAGCCTGTCGGCTCAATGACCCAATACGACAAAATCCGTGTAGGACGTGGTGAGAACAAGAAGTATCTTCATTATAATGAAATCGTCCCGATGGCAGACCTCAACGATATGGTATTCGGCGCATGGGACGTTTATCCGGCAAACGCATACGAATCGGCCATCAACGCCGAAGTATTGAAAGAGAAGGACATCAACCCGGTAAAAGACGAGTTGGTAAAAATAGTCCCGATGAAAGCGGCATTCGACCACAACTACGCAAAACGCCTCGACGGCGACAACGTAAAGCAATGCAAGGACCGTTGGGACATGGTAGAACAGATACGTGCCGACATCCGCAACTTCAAGGCCGCAAACAACTGCTCACGCCTTGTCGTGCTTTGGGCGGCTTCTACTGAAATATATGTACCGGTAGACGAAAAAGTCCACGGCTCACTTGCCGCTCTGGAGGCAGCGATGAAAGCCGACGACAAAGAGCATGTCGCACCTTCAATGTGCTACGCCTACGCAGCACTTTCCGAAGGAGCTCCTTTCATAATGGGCGCGCCTAACACTACGGTCGACATACCGGCAATGTGGGAACTCGCAGAAAAGACAAAGATGCCAATCGCAGGCAAAGACTTCAAGACCGGACAAACTTTGGTAAAATCAGGTTTCGCCCCGATTATAGGCACACGTTGCCTCGGATTGTCAGGATGGTTCTCTACAAACATCCTCGGCAACCGCGACGGTCTCGTACTCGACGAGCCGGCCAACTTCCACACCAAGGAAGTCAGCAAACTTTCTACTTTGGAATCTATACTCGTTCCGGAAAACCAGCCGGACCTCTACAATAACTACTACCACAAAGTACGCATCAACTACTATCCGCCGCGCAACGACAACAAGGAAGGATGGGACAACATCGACATCTTCGGATGGATGGGCTACCCGATGCAAATCAAAATCAACTTCCTCTGCCGCGACTCAATCCTCGCAGCACCGTTGTGCTTGGACCTCGTATTGCTCAGCGACCTTGCGGCACGCGCCGGACGCTACGGCATACAACGCTTCTTGAGCTTCTTCCTCAAGAGCCCGATGCACGACTACACAGAAGGCGAAATACCAGTAAACCACCTGTTCCAGCAATATGTAATGTTGAAAAACGCATTGCGTGAAATGGGCGGTTATGAGGCCGACGAAGAAATTGATTAATAATCAACCCATAAGTAAAAACGAGGGCGCATTTTCACACTGCGCCCTCGTTTTTTTACAAAAAAGCCCTACAAAAGCGGCTGAATAGTTAAAAATAGCTATAAATATATTTTTTATCACCCGGACACTTGCACAATAAAAAACAAGGTTATACTTTTGTACAGTTTTTCATGGTATTGGATTTTAAGGTAAGAGAGGTTATTTATCGTGAGATAAGTAATCTTTTTTTATTTTACCCCTATAAAAACAGCCAAATATGTTGCATAACATATAAAATCTTTATGCATTCGTCCATTTTTACCACTACATTTGCAATACCAAAAGCAATCAGTAGTGTTTTCCATTATTGTCGGATTCCTTAACCGATGATAATGAGAGAAAATGGATAGATGTAATTAGTTGTTGTTTATTAGCAATGGATTGAACAGGCAGGAAACGACGTGAAGTTGTATTCCTGCCTTATTTTTCCCGCTACACTCCATAAGCGGCAAAAATCTTTGACATTCGGTCAAGAGTAGCTATTTTTGCAAGAAATTAAAAGAAATGACAAAAACGCATATATGCCCGATAGGTGTGTTCGACTCCGGATACGGCGGTTTGACCATACTGTCGGAAATCAGGAAACTGATGCCCGAATACGATTATCTGTATCTCGGCGACAATGCCCGCGCGCCCTACGGCAGCCGCTCATTCGAGGTTGTCTACCGTTTTACGCTGCAAGCCGTGGAGCATCTTTTCTCGCGTGGATGCCGGCTGGTAATCCTTGCCTGTAACACAGCATCTGCAAAAGCCCTGCGCACCATCCAGCAGAACGATTTGCCGAAAATCGACCCGGCAAAAAGAGTACTCGGAGTGATACGCCCTACCGTAGAAAAACTCGGTGAACTGACACACACAGACCACATTGGCATACTGGGAACTATGGGCACCATACAAAGCGGGAGCTACACTATGGAAATCGAAAAGATGTATCCCGGCTACCATGTCTATGGGCAGGCCTGCCCAATGTGGGTGCCGCTTGTGGAATATAAAGAAGCCGACGGAAAAGGCGCGGATTATTTTGTCGAGAAATACATCAACGAACTGTTCGCCCAATCAAAAAATATCGACACCGTAATACTCGGCTGCACCCACTACCCTCTGCTCTACCCGAAAATTGCCGAATACATGCCCGAAGGCATAAACATAATACGTCAAGGCCCGATAATAGCGGAAAGCCTGAAAGACTACCTGCACCGCCACCCGGAAATAGAGACGGCATGCTCCAAGCACGGACAATGCCACTACCTAACGACGGAAGCGTCAGGCAAATTTTCCCCGATGGCGTCAATTTTCCTCGACGAGCCTGTAGAAGCCGAAGAAATCACACTGACTTAAACAAAAACATGACATAAATGGACATCAAACATCTCATCTTAATTGCAGGAATCGTCCCTGCCCTTTCCTTGGCATCGTGCGACGACAACGAGCCGGACAACAAAGTAACGACAGATTTAGCGTCAATCGAGACCGGATACGACGGAAACGGAATCTGGGAAGACTGCCTCAATGAGGACAGCAAAGAAATAGTGTGCAACGGAATCAGCTTCTCGCGCAGCGTCACTCCAAGCCCATACGGCACATACTGGAGCGGATTCTGCCTGAGCCGCTCTTCCGACGTGACCGACTACAGCGACGGCAACTGGCTCGACCACCAATACGACGTGATGGGCGGAGGCGGTGTTTCCGGCAAGGGCACACCATTCCTCATCGCATACTGGAACACTATGGACAGCCCGGAAACCCCGTCGTTGAAAATATCGCTCGCCGACGGGTCGGCATTCGAGGCGGAATCGGTGTATATCAACAACACCACCTACGGCTACTATGCTATGGCAAAAGGCACCGCCTTCTCCAAGAAATTCGAGCAAGGCGACTGGTGCAAAGCAATTTTCCACGGGATGGCCGAGCGCATTAACGACAAGGGAGAGATTGAATACTACGAAACAGGCACAGTGGAATATTATCTCTGCGACTTCCGCGGCAGCGGTGAGTCATGGAAGCTGCCATCCGCATGGGAAATGGTCAGCCTCGAACCGCTCAACGCCGGCGGCAACGTAAGTTTCATCTACCTCACAATGGAATCGAGCGATACAGGAGTATGGGGTATGAACAACCCCGCCTACTTCGCAATCGACCGCCTCACCATCCGCCTGACAAAGTAAAAGCACAAAATCCCTTCATCTCACAATGCGATAGCCATAAATCAAATTTAACTGACAGGATAGCGTTGTTTTTGAAAGTTTTCTGTAAGTTTGTAGTATTGAAAAAACTAAACATAAAAAGATGAAAGATACAGTCAAGAATCTGGAGGCATTGCGCGGAATGATGCGCAAATACAAAGTTGATGCCACTATCATACCGGGCACAGACCCGCACCAAAGCGAATACATAAGCAACCATTGGAAACTGCGCGACTGGGTGAGCGGCTTCACCGGCTCGAACGGCACTGCCGTAGTCACTCTCGACGACGCGGGACTATGGACCGACTCGCGCTATTTCCTGCAAGCCGAAATAGAACTGCAAGATTCCGGTTTCACAATGTACAAGGAAGACGGCGGAAACGACCCTACAGTCAACGAATGGCTCGCAAAGAATATGAAAGAGGGCGACGTGCTGGCCGTCAACGGCAAACTTTTCTCGCTCGTGCAGGCCGGAAGGCTTGAATCGTTCTGCGGAGAGAACGGATTCCGTTTTGCCGCCGATTTCGACCCGTTCCCGGCAATCTACACCGACCGTCCTGAACTACCGCTCGGTAAAATATTCCTACACGAGGAAAAATATTCAGGAGAGAGCACGGAAAGTAAAATCAACCGTGTACTCGAAGCATGCCGCCATCACGGCGCTGACGCCACACTGCTTTCGGCATTAGACGAGGTGGCATGGACTCTCAACATTCGCTGCAATGACGTTGATTTCAATCCGGTCGCCATATCCTACGCTTTCATTTCCGAAAAAGAAAGCGTACTGTTCATCGACGAGCGCAAGGTTGACGATGCGGAAAGGAACGCATTGAAAGAATTCGGGATAAAAGTAGCGCCTTACGACTCGTTGGAGCAATTCCTTGAGAAAGCCAAAGGAATGACCATACTGCTCGACCCGAACAAGACAAGCGACACCGTGGCACGCTGGATTGTCAACTGCCCTACTGTATATGCCGCGTCACCGGTAGCATTGCTGAAAGCCGCCAAGAACGAAGTGCAGATAGAAGGCGTAAGAAAAGCGATGGAGCGCGACGGCGTTGCCCTTATCAAGCTATATATGTGGATTGACAAGAATGTCCCGACAGGGAAGGCCACAGAAACCGACGTGGCGAAGAAAGCCGTCGAATTCCGCTCGGAAAGCCCGCTCTACCGAGGGGAAAGCTTCGGGCTGATAGCAGGATACAAGGAACACGGCGCAATCGTACACTACGAGCCGACGGAAGAATCCGCATCTACACTCGCCAACGACGGACTGCTGCTCATCGACACCGGCGCGCAATACCTCGACGGCACGACCGATATCACCCGCACAATCGCGCTCGGTACACCGACAGAAGAGGAACGCCACGACTACACGCTCGTGCTGAAAGGCCACATCGCCCTCGGTTCGGCAATCTATCCCGCAGGGACACGCGGCAGCCAGCTCGACGCTCTCGCACGCCAATTCCTCTGGAAAGAGTGCAAGACCTACTGGCACGGCACCGGACACGGCGTGGGACACTTCCTCAACGTACACGAAGGACCTCAGAACTTCCGCCTCAACGAAAACCCGACCGTTCTCGTTCCGGGAATGATTACATCCGACGAGCCGGGAGTTTACCGCACCGGCAAATACGGAATCCGCATCGAGAACCTCGTCCTGTCGCGCGACTACAAGCACACCGAAGAATTCGGCGACTTTATGAATTTCGAGGTGCTGACGCTGTTCCCCTACGACAGTAAGCTGATTGACCTCAGCATGCTTTCAGACGAGGAAATCGCTTGGATAAACAATTATCACGACACCGTGCGCGAACGCCTCACGCCCTATCTCAACGATGAGCAAAAGGCATGGTTGAACGAAAAGACTAAAAAACTGACAAGATAATATGGCAATTATAAGACCTGTAAGAGGATTTACCCCTAAGATAGGAAAAGACTGCTTCATCGCGGAAAATGCCACCATCGTAGGCGAAGTGACGATGGGCGACGAATGCAGCATCTGGTTCAACACCGTACTGCGCGGCGATGTCAACACTATCACCATAGGCAACCGTGTGAACATTCAGGACGGCTCCGTACTCCACACACTCTACCAGAAATCGACGATAGAGATAGGCAACGACGTGTCGGTAGGTCACAACGTCACAATCCATGGCGCAAAAATCTGCGATTATGCACTTATCGGCATGGGCTCCGTGCTGCTCGACGGCGTGGAAGTGGGCGAAGGCGCGATAGTGGCGGCCGGAAGCGTGGTCGCACCGAACACAAAAATCGGCGCGCACGAGTTGTGGATGGGCGTACCGGCCAAATTCAAGAAGATGGTCGACCCGGCACAAAGCAAGGAGATGAACCAGAAGATAGCCCACAACTATCTGATGTACTCCAAATGGTATGAGGAATAATTAATAGTAGTTTTTATGTATGGATAATGATAGTTGGGCCAGCAGTGATGCTCGCTCAACTTTTTTATCAACCTTACCTCACAGGGGGCATCGGAGGAATCGGCGGCCCGATAGTAGGATTTCCACTGTTGTAGTATCGCCCGTCGTTCACCCACTCATCAATCATCACACCAAGAAGCCGCCCGACATCGAGCCCGATTTTGGCTCCATTGTTCAGCTTGACATACGGCGCGGCAATAGGCACTGTCTGCCAACGCCTGCTATAAGCGTCATATTCCCGGCTGACACCCAAATCCATTCCGAAACGCTCGCCAAACTGCATATCGGCAAACACACCGTATTTTGAAGTGCCAATATAGGGCAGCATAGCCGGAGAATAATATAACGATTTTCTGTAATACTGCCCGAACACATTGAAAGAAAGCCGCTCGTCGACCCTGTAAGTCAGCATTCCACTGACACCATAATTCGTGTCCAATCCTCGGAAAGTGCGGTATTTCTCGGCAGTAACGCTTCCGGAGAGCGTAACTTTCCCGAAATCCTGCGTTACAGAAAACGACCCCGTCTCCACCGCCATCAATCCGGGAAAAGTCGTATGGGAGGCACCCGCATATACATATCCAGTATCCCAACCTTTCACAACGGCATTGCCGCTATAATCATAGGAATACGGATTACGGTCGAACACAAAATGCGGCTTATAAGAACGGGCTGACAATGAAAGCCTGAAAACATTCAAATCGAACTCTTTGGCAACCGCCGTGCTATCGGCAAATTCAAGAGCGGGCATTTCCAAACCATAGCCTTCCACCTTACCGGAATTCAATTCCAGCAATCCCCCATCCAGAGCATACCCGGCTTCCTGCGCAAGAGCGGAAATGCCGGGAAGGACAAACATCAAGGCGCCGCACCGCGCCATATTGGCTATCCATTTCATATAAAGAAAACAAATATACAATTTTATTTGTTCGCCACGGAAAATCCGGCAAAAAACATTTACTTTGCAATAACAATAACAAAAACGTTTATGAAATTCATATCTTGGAACGTCAACGGGCTACGCGCCTGCAATGAGAAAGGATTTGCGGAGGCATTCAGGCAACTCGACGCCGACTTCTTCTGCCTGCAAGAGACAAAGATGCAAGCCGGACAGCTCGACCTGCAATTCGAAGGCTACGAATCGTACTGGAACTATGCCGAGAAAAAAGGCTATTCAGGCACGGCAATCTATACACGCCACAAACCACTGAACGTGACCTATGGAATCGACATAGAGCATCACGACAAGGAGGGGCGGGTGATAACGATGGAAATGGAAGATTTTTTCCTTGTAACGGTATACACGCCAAATTCTCAAGACGGACTGAAACGCTTGGACTACCGCATGACGTGGGAAGACGACTTCCGCAACTACCTGCTTGAATTGGACAAGCGGAAGCCTGTGATAGTATGCGGCGACCTCAACGTGGCACACAAGGAAATCGACTTGAAAAACCCTAAGACAAACCGCAAGAACGCCGGATTCACCGACGAGGAGCGTGAAAAATTCTCCACTCTGCTCGACTCCGGATTCACCGATACCTACCGTTACTTCTATCCCGACCGCGAAGGAGTGTACTCGTGGTGGTCGTACCGCTTCAAGGCGCGCGAGAAGAACGCGGGCTGGCGCATCGACTATTTCGTCGTGTCGAACCGTCTGCGCGACAAATTGGAGAAAGCCGACATCCACACGGAAATATTCGGCTCGGACCACTGCCCGGTGGAAGTTGACATCAACCTTTAACCATCATGTACGAAGAAAGGATACAACGCGCAATCGACAATTTCATGAGAGGCTACAGTTGCGCGCAATCTGTCACAGCCGCCTTTGCCGACCTCTTCGGCATGGATACTGAACTCGCTCTGCGGGCATCATCGTCGTTCGGGGCAGGAATCGGACGTATGCGCCTCACTTGCGGCGCGGCTTGCGGGATGTTCATGCTCGCCGGATTGCTCACCGGCAGCACCGACCCGGCCGACCGCATCGGGAAAGGCAGGAACTACGCCTTAGTGCAACAGCTTGCCGGACGGTTCAAAGAGGAAATGGGCTCAATCACATGCAGCGAGATTTTAGGACTGCGGAAAAACGCTCCTACGCCGCCCATGCCCGACGAGCGGACAGCGGAATACTACCGCAAGCGTCCATGCGTAAGGACAGTAGAGACGGCGGCGCGAATCTTCGCCGAATACCTCACCGAACATGAATCGCAAAAGCAAGAGGGCAAATAAAAAAATGGCGTGACCCGAAAAAGCCACGCCATTCCAAAAACAATTAATTATGAAACGATTTATTTTTCTTCCGAAGTAAACAATTTATTGAACTCGTCGACCGAAACGGCTTTCTCCTCGACTGTCACATTGTCCTTAATCGCAGCGAACAACTTATCGTCTACCGCCTTGTCAAGCAAATGCTGACGGTATTCCTTATTATCAAGGAAGTCCTTAGCATACTTTTCGATATATTCATCCGGCACATTCGCCATGCCATACTGTGCGAACTGCTGCACGGCAAGCATGCGCGCCTCTCTCTTAAGGTCTTCTTCTTCCACCTTAACACCAAGATTCTTGGCAGCCTTCTCCTTGATTAACTGCCATTCGGCGGCCGGACGCATACGGTCGTACTCGGCATCCACATTCTCGTCGTTAATCTTCTCGTTAGTCTTCTTGAGCCATTTCTTCAAGAATTCCACCGGCAATTCGAGCGCGCCGACCTTCTCTGTTATGATGTTACGCGCGTCGATTGTGAAACGGTAATTGCTGTCGAGCTTCAACTGATTGGCAATCAATTCCCTCAATTTAGCAAAGTATCCTTCCTCATCCTTTACTACATCTTTTCCGAAAACATCATCGAAAAATTCCTGATTTTTCTCGGCAAGTTTCAATACGATGATTTCTTTTATAGTGAACTCAAAATCCGACTCCACATTCTCTGCCTGCTCCTTGTCGATATTGAGCATCGAAGCTACATCAGCGACATTGCCCTTACCGGCAGCCTTCGGGTTGAACACCACTTTGTCGCCGACAGCCTTGCCGATGAATTTGTCACGTTCTTCAGTCCCCGCAACATATTCCATCGAGATGATAGTGCTTTCTGCGGCAATTCCGCCTTCCTTCACGCTGCCGTCAGCGTTAAGTTCAGCAACAGAACCCTTTACAAGCGCGGTAGCGTCGACCTTATCGCCCGGCACCTGCGAGCCATAGCGGCGAGCGTATGCCTCGTCCTGACGCTTTACCATCTCATCGTCGACCGTTATCGTATAATACGGAATCTTAAGCTCCTTATTGACATCGATATTGAATTCAGGAGCGAATCCCACTTCGAAGCTGAACGAATAGTCCTTCTGGGTGAAATCAACCTCTTTCGACTCATTTGCCGACAACGGCTCACCCAAGATGCTCAACTTATTATCGTCGATATATTTGAACAAGGCATCGATTGTCTCACGGTTGATTACATCGGCAAGGACTTGTTTCCCGAACATCTTGCGAAGCAAGCCTTCCGGCACTTTTCCCGCACGGAAACCGTCGATATGGTGTTTCTGACCGATAGCCTTAAGGTCTTTTTTCACTTTATCCTGATAATCCTGCTCTGCAAGCGACACTGTGATTACACCGCTCACATTGCCGGTCTTCTCCATCGTTACGTTCATAAGTCGTAGATTTTATTTTTAACTTTCTTTACTTTTCTGCTATACTCAATTTTTCAAGCTGCAAAATTACATCTAATTAAGGCGATTAACAAATTTGCCGTCACTTTTTTGTAACTTTGCCGAAAAATTAACTACCCGTGCCGTCACGTACATCCAACAAAGACATCTTCAGGCATGTCGATATCACTGTCGTCATAATCTATGCCATCCTTGTAGTCGCAGGGGCATTCAGCATCTATGCGGCGAGCTATGATTTCGACAATGCAAGCATACTTGACTTTTCCGAATTTTCAGGAAAGCAATTCGTATGGATTGCCCTGTCGTTTGCCATCGGCATAGCCATACTCTTGGTCGACGACTGGTTTTTCGAGACATACGCCTACCCTATCTACATAGCCATAACCCTATTGCTGATACTGACCATATTCATAGCGCCGAACATAAAGGGCTCGCACTCTTGGATTGTGCTCGGCCCCGTAAGCCTGCAACCGGCCGAATTCGCGAAATTCGCCACTGCCCTCGCGCTCGCCAAGCTGTTCAACGGATACAATTTCTCGCTCAACGCAAAACCGTCAAACTATTTCAAGGCTCTTCTTATAATCCTTCTTCCTGTTGTCATCATAAAATTACAGGACGAAACAGGCTCCGCGCTGGTATTCCTGTCGCTGTTCCTCGTGCTGTTCCGCGAAGGAATGAGCGGACTTATCCTACTGGCCGCCTTATGCTCGGTAGTGATATTCGTCGTGGCATTGAAATATTCGTCAATTGCCATTCTCGGCATTCCGGGAGGTGAATTCATCGTGCTTGCGCTTATCCTGCTGCTCATTCTGACAATGGTGCTGTTCTATTGCAAATCGGCAATAGCCACACGCAACATCCTGCTCATCTACTCCGCATGCGCGGCCGTCACCTCTATACTCTACGCCTTCGGAATCAAGCCCAACGGCAGAATCATAATGTATTCCACCATTGCCTTGACAATAGTCTACATAATCAGCGAGATGCTGAAAAGGGACGCGAAAAAGCTCCTCATCACCTCACTGTTCGCAATCGGCTCGATAGGATTCATGTACTCTACCACCACTGCCCTCGACAGTTTAGGGGAGCATCAGCAAATGCGGATAAAAGTGGCGTTAGGAATCGAGGACGACTTGCGCGGCGCAGGATACAACGTCAACCAATCGAAAATCGCCATCGGTTCAGGCGGACTTACCGGCAAAGGATTCCTCAACGGCACACAAACGAAACTGAAATACGTGCCGGAACAGCATACCGACTTCATTTTCTGCACCATCGGAGAAGAAGAAGGATTCATCGGGACAAGTGCCGTAGTGCTGCTGTTCGTGATACTGATACTGAGAATAATAAAAATAGCAGAACGACAGCACTCCGCTTTCGGGCGGGTATATGCCTATTGCGTCGCTTCTTATCTGATATTCCATTTCGGAATCAACATAGGGATGGTGATAGGGCTATGCCCCGTCATAGGCATCCCGCTGCCTTTCTTCAGCTACGGAGGCTCGTCGCTGTGGGGATTCACTATATTGCTGTTCATCCTGCTGAAAATCGACGCCTCACGGACGGAATGGAACTATTGACCCATTAAACCAGCCACCGTGGCGACGAAATCGCCATCCGGCATATCGTATGGCAACCAATTGATTTTAATGCCGCGCCGCTCCATACCTCGGAACCACGTCATTTGCCGCTTTGCGAACTGGTGTATGGCTATCTCCAACAAAGCGACCATTTCATCATACGACAATTTCCCTGTCACATAATTAGTGACATATTTATATTCCAACCCATAATACACCAAATCGTCGGGCGACACACCCGATTCGACCAAACGCCGGACTTCATCGACCATCCCTTCCTCCAAACGGGCATGCAGCCTTTCGGTGATGCGCCTGCGGCGCGCTTCCCTGTCGATTGCCACGCCTACAACCACAGCGTCCTCCACAGGCTTAGGCTCTGTCTGCCTTTCCATTTCAGGATGCTCGGCATAATAAGTCTGTATCTCTATCGCGCGTATGGCCCTTTTTGCGGAATCCACATCGGTGGTGTTATGCAATGTCTTCATACGTTCCAGAATCGACGTGAGCTCCTCCAAAGTCTTACCTTCCAATGATTTCCTCAACAGTTTGTTTTCCGGGACCTCGGGCAATGAAATTCCTTTAAGCACCGACTCCACATACAGCCCCGTGCCTCCGCAGACCACCGGCAAATGCCCCCGCCCGCGGATGCCTGCCTCCGCCTCGGAAAAATCGCGCAGATATTCATAAAGATTATATTTATACCCCGGAGGGCAAATATCAATCAGATGGTAAGGGACACCGTCATATTCATCCAAATCCTTTCCTGTGCCGATATCCATCCCTCTGTAGATCTGACGCGAATCAGCACTTATAATCTCTCCGCCTGCCGACTTTGCGAACGCCACCGCCTTACGGGTCTTCCCCGAAGCCGTAGGTCCTGTTATGACAACCAAGCTGTTTTTCATACCGTTCTCAACTTAAACCTTCTACGTATCTATACCAAAGAGCCCTCAGCCAACGGAAAGGAATGTCCTTGTTGAACCGCGACAGCATCATCCAATGCCCGTCGTTAAAATCTATATTCACGCTACGCAATTCCGCTATGGTGAAAGGCGGAACATAGCCTCTCTCGCCCATCTTCCGGCGGCCTTTCGCATCATACGATTTGCTCGTTACCATAATGGTGTAAATCCTATGTATTTCCGAGCTTGCCATTTTTGAAAAGCTCCCGGCATAAAACGCCCGCTCTAACGCCGGTTTGTCGAACCATACGCCTGCCGTACCCGATGCTTTCTCAAACTTCTCCACGTCATCGCAACCATCGACAAAACAGAAATAATGCTCGATGCCGCGGCGTTTGACAGGATCCGAGCTACTGTAACACAACCTTACGGAATTAACAGGCAACGCGCCAAGCCGCTCCGTCATATAAGCGACAGCTTCTCCGGATGAAGCGCTTTCAGAATAACTTGTCACGAACTCAAAAGGCGTATCATATAATTTGCCGTCATTACGCTTCTGATAGTACACCTTATCCAAGCTGAAAACAACGACACGCACCACCTTAGTGCCGTCGGTAGGAGCCAAGCCGTCATAATTACGCACCCCTTCGCCACGCCGGTAGAATATGTCGATGATGAAATACCTGAAACCCAACACTGCACAATCGACCAAAGCGGCAATTATCGGGAAATAAATCAGCACTGCTTTGTCGAGCCTTGTCAATTCGCCATAACCGTCAAACAAAAACAAATAATACCCCCATTCCACAAGAGCGATGGCCAATGACCCGATTCCGACACGCCACAACAGATAGCGTATCTCCCTGAAATAAATATGTCCCAACGCCTCCCGCTCGTATGGCACACCATTGCGGAGTATGCAATCCACACAAAAAGTGTTTCTGACGTTACGTAGCTTCATCACTACCCACACAAGCAGCACCGCCACCGACAACAAAAGCATCGATAAATGAGGGAACAAGCGCAAAGATGCGGGATTGACATATGACAACACCAAAATCGCCGCTACCGAAACGAACGTGAACAAAAGCAGCACCCGTGCTGTAATATACGGCAAAAACGCGCAATTCTCCGTACGGCTCTTACGGTTGCCCCTCACAAACGCAAACAACGCCAGCGACATCGCCAACGTCACGAACGGATAGACATGAGTTCCCGCCATGCTGCAAAGCAACGGAACTATCGACAGGGACATAATCCCTATTGAATAGTTCCGCCAAATCAGATACGGAGAACAGCTCGATATGTTACCGCAAAGTCTTCCTGTCACAACTAAATCTCTTTTTTCAGCCACGTGTCGAAGAAATCAAGTATCTTCGAATACAAGGCGAACCTTGTCTGGCAGCCATTGATATGATGGTTCTTATTAGGATAAACCATCATATCGAGCATTTTGTTCATCGCGACAGCTTTTGCTACATATTCAAAGGTGTTCGACGCATGCACGTTGTCGTCGGCCGTACCGGTAACAATCAGCAACCGGCCTTCAAGATTGCCTATGCGGTTGACTGCGGAACTGCCCTCGTAACCCGACTCGTTCTGCTGCGGGGTACGCATGAACCGTTCCGAATAGATGGTATCGTAGAAACGCCAATCGGTCACCGGCGCCACGGCCACACCTGCGGCGAAATTATTGCCGGGCTGAGTCATAGCCATCAGCGTCTCATAGCCGCCGTAGCTCCATCCGAATATTCCTATCTTCGACGAATCGACATACGGAAGCGACGCTACATATTTAGCGGCCGCCACTTGGTCGATGCTTTCATATTTGCCCAATTGCTTGTACACGACCGAAGCGAACTCCTTGCCGCGGCCGCCCGTGCCGCGGCCGTCCACGCAAACTACGACATAGCCTTCCTGAGCGGCATAATGCAGCCAGTCGAGTTCCCACCGGTTGAGCACGAGCTGCGAACCCGGCCCGCTGTACTGGTACATAATAACCGGATATTTCTTCGAAGCGTCGAAATCCCGCGGCTTTATCATATAGCCGTTAAGCTCGTGGCCTCCGCTCGTCACCGTGAAAAACTCCTTCACCGGCATTTTCCCGGAAAATCTTTCCGCATAGCCGGCATTGTCGAGTATCGTGCGCAACTTTTTCCCCTTTGCGTTGCACATATCATATACGTTCGGCGTATTCACGTCGCTGAACCCACGCACGAAATATTTCATATTATTGCTGAATGCAGCGCTATTGGTCCCGACCTTTTCCGACAGATTCTTAACCTCTCCCTTCGCATTTACATACGACAATGTGCGGTTCAACGCCCCGTCCTGCGTGGATTGGAAATAGAAACACCTGCTTACCGGGTCGTAGCCATAGAAATCCGTCACTTCCCATTCACCCTTCGTAAGCTGCTTCATCAAAGCCCCGGCATTGGAATACTGGTAGAGATGGCGATAGCCGTCGCGCTCGCTCGCCACCACGAAGAACGAATCGTAATAGCGTGTCATATCCGTCAGCGACGGGTCAATCCAAGAGTCCGACTTGTCGGTATAAACCAGCTTAGCTATCGCTGAGCGGGGATTGACGGCATACAGCCTCATCTCGTTCTGGTTGCGGTTCAACGTGTTGACCATCAACCGTTCCGGTGTCTTTCCAAACTCTATCTTATTTATATATCCGTCAGCATCCAACGGCACGTTCATCGTCTTCAGCGCGCGGGTTTCCACATCGTAGCTGACGACCTTGACTGCCGAATTGGTTTCTCCTGCCACAGGATATTTATACTCAAACCGGCCGGGATAATAAGAATACTGCTCCATAGGCTCGCATTCCCCTTTATAAAGCGGGAAGCCGTAAGTGGGCACTTCCGACTCGTCCCATTTTATGAAAGCAAGCATCAGATTGTCGGGCGACCACGCAAGCGAGCTAAGCATCCCGAATTCCTCCTGATACACCCAATCGGGCACACCGTTGATTATCTTGTTTTTCTCACCGTCTTTCGTTACGGCGATTTCCGTGCCATAGTCAAGCTTGGCCACAAACACATTATTGTCGCGCACGAAAGCCACCATACGGCTGTCAGGCGAGAAAGCAGGGATTTCCTGCGCTCCGTTTTCCGACAATTTCTTTATATTATTCCTCCTGATGTCATAGACATAGTACGAAGCCTTGAACGAATTGCGGTATACCGGCTCCACATCCGTATAAAGCAACATCAGCTTCTCGTCGGGCGACATTATGAAGCCGTCCCAGATTTCGACATCGCAATCGCGGAGATTCTCCGAAACCATCACGTCCGCCACTTTCTTTCCGGTCTTGTAGTCGTAACGCTCCACGCGGCTGCCATCGTCCGACAGCATATAATATGTATCGCCGGCAGCGTCCGACACAATCTCATTGGGAGCCGAAGGACGCGCCTCCAAAGAACATTCCTCAAGCGTAAGATTCTGGGCATCCGCCATCCCGAACACCGAAAATGCGGCCGCAACCGCTAAAGAAATCCTTGCATATTTCATATCAATAAGGTTTTATCAATTTTTCCAAATGCAAAATTACTAATTCTTTTCCTTTTTTATGCGCCAACCGTTTACTTTGCATAACTTTGTCATAACAATCAAGGATATGACTATGTTTGAACCGCTGGCCGAACGGTTGCGCCCGAAATCGCTCGACGACTACATAGGGCAAAAGCACCTCGTGGGCGAGGGATGCATACTCCGCCGCATGATAGAGTCGGGGCATATCTCCTCGTTCATCCTGTGGGGACCTCCGGGAGTGGGCAAGACCACCCTCGCGAAAATCATAGCCGTGCAGGTCAACGCGCCGTTCTACACACTCTCGGCCGTGCATTCCGGAGTGAAGGAAGTGAGGGACGTGCTACTGAAATGCAAGGCCGACAGCGGAAGCATGTTCACGAAGCACCGCCCCATCCTGTTCATCGACGAAATCCACCGTTTCAACAAATCGCAACAGGACTCGTTGCTCGGCGCAGTGGAAATGGGCACGGTGACCCTCATCGGCGCGACAACCGAAAATCCGTCGTTCGAGATAATCCGTCCGTTATTGTCGAGGGCACAAGTCTATGTGCTGCAACCGCTTAGCGACGACGACCTTGCCGAACTGCTGCAACGCGCGCTGACAAAAGACGAGATACTGAAACGCCGGACAGTGAAAGTCGAGGAAACCGACGCACTGTTCCGCTACTCCGGGGGCGACGCGCGCAAGATGCTCAACATTCTCGACCTGCTCTACCAGTCGGTCGGCGAAAGCGAGCCGATAATCATACGCAACGACATCGTCACCGAACGGCTGCAACAAAATCCCGCCGCCTACGACAAGAACGGCGAGATGCACTACGACATCATATCAGCCTTCATCAAGTCGGTCAGGGGCAGCAATCCCGACGCCGCCGTCTATTGGCTCGCCCGCATGATTGAAGGAGGCGAAGACCCGGCGTTCATAGCCCGCCGTCTGCTGATACTCGCAGCCGAGGACATAGGCCTCGCCAATCCCAACGCCCTGCTGCTCGCCAACGCCACTTTCGACGCCCTGCAAAAAATCGGATGGCCGGAAGGCAGGATAATACTGTCGGAATGCGCCATCTACCTTGCAACCTCACCGAAAAGCAACTCCGCATACGAGGCCATCAACTCGGCAATGCAATACGTCGGCGAGACAGGCAACTATCCCGTGCCGCTCCACCTGCGCAACGCCCCGACAAAGCTGATGACCGACCTCGGCTACGGCGCGGACTATAAATATCCCCACGCTTTCCCCGGCAATTTCATCACCCAGCAATACCTGCCCGACAAAGCCGCCGGGAAAAAATTCTGGCAGCCCGGTGCGAACCCGCAGGAAAAGAAAATGGACGACCGCATGCGCCAGCTATGGAATCCCCCGGCGACGGACACCAAAGAATAACGCTGAAATTTTTGAATATTTTCACCACCAAAATTTGTAATTGCTATCAAAAAGCTATAGATTTGCAATCAGAATGATAGCATTATGAATACAGCAAACACAGTGACACATCAAAAAAAAGCCGCAATGTTCCGACTTGACATTGATTTGCTTGACCGCCTTAAAGAGTTAGCAAAGAATGAGCATCGCAGTCTCAACAATTACGTTGAATGTGTGTTGCTCGATGTCGCATACCGCAAACCAAATGCCGAAACGATAGCCGCCATAAAAGAGGCGCGAAGCGGAGCATTGCGCGACACTCCACCCATCGACACTTCAAACGTCGACGCAATGCTAAAGTCTATGGGAATATGAAAACACTCCATCCTTCCTCGCAATTCAAGAAAGATGTCAAACGGATTAAAAACAATCCACGGAAACTTGAAAAACTTCAAGAAGTGCTGAAGATGTTGGCTACAGAAGTTCAACTTCCCGAAAAATACAAAGCGCATATGCTCACGGGCAACTACAAAGATTGCATGGAATGCCACATTGAAGGGGATTTCCTACTGATATGGCTTGATGATGAGAAGCAATCAATCGACTTGCTTCGCCTTGGCTCGCACTCCGAACTATTCGAAAAAGGCGCGAAGCGATAAGATTGTTGGCTTAAATGTAATCCAAACTGCAAGCTGGGGCGACGCAAACTCTTTGAAATATTGTTTCGAAGGATTGGCGGAGCATAGTGTTACGGCTGTATGCGGCATAGGACACGACCACTGCCCACAAGCCAGGCATTTGCGGCAATATGCGTTGAAAGAATTGGTAGCGGAGAAAAGCCCTACCAAATTGATTGTCTATGGCGGGAAACAAGACAGCATCCCGGAGCTTGGCATTCCTGTGGTTTACATTGAAGATTTTATAACTAAACGATTTAGGAAATGAAAGCAAAAAGATTAGTAAAAGAGGATGCGGAACTTTTCGAGTTTATGAAAAGTCATTATCAATCAGAGAATGAAAAAGAGTTCTTTGAGAGACTTCGCTATAAGCAAGAGTATGTGCTCACAGTGTCGCACGACTTGATATTGTCAGAGCTAAACAATGAAGATAAACTCTATATTGTAAGATGTGAGTTTGAAGAGTATATTGTAGGGCAAGAAGATGTTACGGAGGAGCAACACGTCATGTGCCTATACGATGCACTGAATATCAACCTTAAAGCGGCCGGTTTGTTGGATAGGGACATCACAATTTTCCAATGGCTTCGCGAAAGAGATTATGCGGGTGTTGAATATGACCATAATTATGATGACATTTAGGCTATGGGAAATCAGAGAGAATATATTTCAAGTGGAGGTTTTTCACAATACCTTTATGAAGACCATAAAGATTTCACCCCACAGACCGTAAACGGGATTCGTGGAAAAGTGGTACATTATATTCCGGACGGAAATACAGACCATACCGGACTGCCGGCCTATGCCAACACATCAGATATGTATTTCAAAGTCGGAGCCGATGGAAAAGTCGTACAAGGTAAATTATATCTTGACCGTAAGCATTGTATCGACTTTGATTGGGGGCATACGCACACAAACAAGAAAGGTGATGGGAAAATATTTCCAAAAGGTGTTGTACATGTGCAAATCTACCCTGTCAATAAAAATGGGAAAGCCACAAGACTGTCAAACGACGCGCGCTATATGAGCAACGAGGAAATTGAAAAATATGGCGGTATCATCCGCGCTTTCAATCCCGATGTAAAGTTCCGCCCTTAGAACGCAAAATCTTGTAATGCAAAGCCTCTGCAAATCATCCTCAACCGATTTGCAGAGGCTTTCTATTACGCTTTTCCACTTTCAGCCAATTAATGCACCCCCATCTCTGTCGTACCCACCTTTTGATTTGCCACTATTTGCGGCCGAAGTCGGCGGGGATTTCGCCCCATTTCTCGGTCTGCCATTTAACGACGGGATTGGTGTAGCTGTTGGCGGCAAGCCAAGCCTCCGCACGTTCTATCAATGTGTGGAGCACGGAATTCTTGTCGTTCTTTTCAAGTTTTGTCTTACATTTCTTCTCGCGTACCCACTTCTGCGCCACCATGCTGTCGCTATACACCGTCATATTGCTGTTGTTCTTTTTCAGCAATGCGAGGGCATGCACTATGGCAAGAAATTCCCCTATGTTGTTAGTGCCGTGCTCGAACGGCCCTTGATGGAAAATTTCCTTGCCGGTGCGCAAATAAACGCCACGGTATTCCAGCAAACCCGGATTCCCGCTGCAACCGGCATCCACGGCTATACTGTCAAGATTGACCTCAGGGTTCGACATATAGGCCTCCTCTTTCAGGTGGGAGGCTATGCTGCGCAGCACCCCGGAAGCCTCCTTGTCGCTCTCACGATAGGCAAGAATAGCCTCCGTGCGGCTTGAAAAGGCCTTGTAACGGGCGTTCGGGAAATTCTCCACCTCCGCCTTGCAGTCTTCCCACGACGGATATATGCCGGGATGGCGGCCTACCCACACTACGTATGTCTTGCTATATGCCATAAATGAATTTTTCTGCAAAATTAATGAATGTGCGGTTACCAAACAGCGTCAAGAAGAATAAATCCAGCCCAATAGTAGGGGTCGCGGTATTTCTGCACTTTCTTGTATTCCTTTTCCTCCTGCCGCCGCTTGCGTGCCTCCTCACGCGCGGCAACCGATATTGCCGGACGCACATCGGGTTTCACCTCGACAGTCACCGTATAATCGCGGACGTACCGCTGCGCCTCTTTCAGCGACTCATACTTGCCAATCCCGGAAAGCAGATTGTGATAAAAGCGGGTCATCAGCAGCCGCGTGGCATCGTCATCCACTTTCCACAGGCTCATAAGCAATGTCCCCGCCCCGGCTTTCTTAAACCCGCGCTGCAAACCGAACACACCGTCGCCGGTAATCTCGCCCAATCCCGTCTGGCAAGCGGAAAGCACCACAAGATCGAGTCCGTTGAAATCGAGCGACGCAATTTCCTGAGCCGTCAGGATACCGTCCTCCACGCCGTCGGGCAATGCCTTGCCTTGCAAAGCATTGTTCGCCCCGGCAAACAGCAGTCCAGAGCGTGTCAGAGCTTTGTCCTCCACTGCCATACTGACATCGCCGCGCATCAGGAATCCGACAAAATCCATACGCGAAGCCTCCCTTTCCGTCCAATAGAAACCATGAGTGGCGATATGAAGCAGACGCAAGCCCTCCCCCTGCAAGTTCTTGAAAGAAGCCTCTGTCCCTACCGTGTCTGTAAATATTTCCACTTCCATATCCGCTCCCTTCAACGATTCGCAGATTTCCTCGGCTTCCACTTTCGTGCCGGGCAAATCGCTGACAGCTCCCCTCAACGCCAAATCGCCTGCATACGAGCGCGCGGCACGCCTACTCAGCCCATAGCCACGACTGTCACGATCGAGCGTCGCGATGCCGGTATTATAGCGCAACCCGCCATAGACCGCCGCATTGCCTTTATTTACGGCAACCCTGTCCAAAGCCAACTGCCGGGTAGAACTCAATCGGTAGAATTCTTTCGAATCGGATATTATTTCCGAATCAGGAGTAAGGACATATTCAACTGCAATATTATAGAGTTCGCCTGCCGGCGCAAAATAGACACGTTCCACGTCCTCCAACTCACTCTCTAACGGCTGCCATACAAGGCTGTAAAGTGACGAAGATGAATAATAAAGATTGATATCAAGCTCCTCCAACTGGCTTCCTTTGAACAGCGGTATCATTTCCGGCGACCTATAGCCTTTCTTCAAGACCAATGCAGCATATTGCACGTCGCCTTGCGTAGCGAACGACAAAAATTCCACGGCAATCTCCCCCGGAGCAAGCCTCTTCTCCACATCCTGCCACGAAATAGCCAGATTGCGGGTATAGTCGCCATACTCCTTGCAACGTTCCACCAACTGCCGCTCTTGCCGTTCCACAACCGAGGCCAAAGAGTCCGTATCCACACCACGTTCCGCCGCAGGCTTGCCATATAGTTTACCGAGCATCCGCCGGTTATAATTCATCTCGTCAAACAGACGCAAAACGGAAGTATCGCCCGACTCCGCCACCAATTTCCTCATCTCGATGTCGGAATTCAGAAGCAGCCCCTTGCTGAGCAGCAACCCGTCGTAAGCCGCCGTCCTTAGGCTGTCAGACCCTATCCGGAAAGCGTAGTTAGGCAAAAACTCCTCATACCAATGACGGTATTTATTCCAAAATTTCGAGCGTTCGGCATTCGTCATCCCGGCAAACCCGCTTCTTATTTCCTTGCCGCGGTTACGGTTGACCGCGCCTATATATTTCTCGCAATTCCCATAATCGCCGGAAAAGAAATATGCGGCAATCAGATTCTCCAACGCCGTGGTATAATCAGGATGCCGCTCTCCATAAATTCTTCCGTAGGCCGTCAACGCCCGCTCGCCCCAAGCCACGGCACCGGCGGCATTTCCCGACATTATTTCATAATTGCAAATATTGTTCAAAGTCATGGCATAACCCGGATAATCCTCGCCATAATTCCTGCGGACAAGCTCAAGCACTTCCTTATCAACGGCTATCGCGCCTGTGAAATCCGAAACACCGGCATAATAACCGGCAAGATTGCCTAAGGTAGTAATATAGTCAGGATGGTTCTCTCCGTGTACCGATTTTGAAAGCTCCACAGCCTTCTTCCCGACAATCAAAGCACTGTCCCTTTCCCCGATATGCGAATATGTGCTTGCAAGATTGTTAAGCGACACTATGTAATCCGGATGCCGCTCTCCAAGAGCCTCGGCCAACCTTTCCGACGATTCTTTCTCCAACGCCAACGCCTTGCTGTAATCTCCTGCCGCCGAACAGGCACTCGCCAGTACCTTCAGGCTCCGTGCATAATCCGGATGCCCCTTGCCTACCGCACCAGCCATAATGCCTACAGCTTTTTCCGCGTCGCGCATGGCATCCACATAGTTGCCAGCGCTTTCTTCCAAATAGGCATAATTAGTAAGCGAAACGGCATAATCCCAGCTTTCCTCTCCCGAAATCGCAGCAATCAAATCGAGCGACTTTTTCTCAAGCTCCAACGCTTTATCATACATTCCTATCTCCGAGTAGGCAATCGCAAGATTGTCCAACGCAGTGGAATAACCCGATATTTCATCATCCCCGACCAAAGCCCCGGCCTGATATATCGCCACAGACTCCATCCCAGCCTTCACAGCCTTATCATAATCACCCGCACTGTAATAATACGTGCAAAGATTGCCAAGCGACTTGGCCACCCGCAACTTATCATCTTCTCCCGACAACGACCTTTCGATTCCAAGCACTTCAAGCTCCGTCGCCACAGCTTGCCTGTAATCGCCGGCAGCATCATAATACACGGCAAGATTCCCCGCCGCCGTGGCATATTCATAACTTACGCGCCCGGCAACCGACTCGACCATAGGCAAAGCAATGCCGGCCATAATCTCCACAGCGGCCGCATAGTCGCCGCCCTCATATTTACCGTCTGCTTCGTGGCAGTATGTAGCCGCCAATTTAAGCCTGACCGATTTTATCTCCCCGCCGTAGGACGGTCCGGCAGCAGAAAAATAATAAATCGATTTGGAATACAAATCCCTCGCCTTCTCATAATCGCCCCCGCAACGTCCGGCAAGCCATTTATAGCCATATCCCGCGCTTCCGGCAAGAGCAGCCGCCACATCGCCGTAGCCAAGCGAATCGGCAATCTCATACGCCTCAAGCGCGGTAGCCAGCGAACTCTCCACATCATCCGCCTCCAGATAAGCGCTTGTCAAACTCATAAGGGCGCGCACATATTCTTCCGAATACTTGCCATGCTCGGCTTCGGCTTTCCCGGCTTCCGCATAGACAGAATCCGGACTGCCGGCTTCCGCCGTCCGGGCAAGCACAGACACCGTCGCCATAATGGCAGATAGCAATACCGGAACTATTTTCATTACCATTTATTTTTTAGGCATTGACTGTTGCTGCTGCATTCCCTGCTGGGCTGCCCCTGCTTGCGAGGAAACCGGCAGCGGAAGCCCCATCTTTTCGAGCATTTCGTTGGTAAGCACGCCCGCAGGTGCTTTCAGCGTGGTAATCACCCACGACTTGGTTATCTCGTCCCACCGTTGGGTAGTCACCATCTGCCATCCCTTTGTGAGGAAACTTTCCGACGGCTGCAAATCCTCACGCCGCTTGCGGTCGTCCTTCCAATGCTCCCGCAGATAGTCGGTTATGTCGCACGTTTCTTTCAAACCGATTTCAAGCTTATATTCACCAGTTCCCCACGAATGATGGAACTCGTCGTTGGCATCGCGGTAAGGCATATACGAGCGTGGCACTATGAAGCTTTCCCCGATGACGCTGAACGCCGAAGGCTCGCCTTCCGGGCGCACATAGCGCAGGAATCCGTCACTATCGAGCATAGCCGTGTCGACCGGCACGCTGATGGAGAACTCGCCGAGCGTCACGTCTTTCTGCAATTGCACAATCTCGTTCATCCACGAAGAAATCAGTTTTATGTTCATCGTAAGGTTGAAATTCCGGCGTTCCTTGAAAGAGAAAGGTATGTCGAGCTCGGAATTGGGCAGATTCGAGCGTTCCGGACTGATGATGAGCGTATCGAGCACCAATTGGAACTTCGAATGGTTGACTATCCTGTAGAGCTTGGAACGGTCGATATGGCACGAGATGTAGAACACCGTGTCCTGTCCGTCCATACGCAGACATCCTATCCCATCGAATTTCATTCCTTTCGGATCCATTGCTCCGGCAGAGGAAGTATGCTCGTAGAAATCGTTGACGTTCGATACTGTGCGTATCGTGGTCTCATACACGTTTTCTTTCTGCACGGTTTCTTCCCACTCGGCCTTCTGCCGCGCCTTGCGCGTGATGAGCGAACCGATGGCATTAATACCGAGATCCACAAACGACGTTATATATCCCGTGGCCATCCCCGAAAGGGCGTTAGTGGTAGCACCGAGCATATCCCCGAATATAGAACGCTGCCCCAGAGCGTCGGTCTCCCGCTGTATTTCTTCCGACAACTCGTCATTAGTGTAAATAAAAGCCTGATATTCCACGGACTGCGCTGTGACACAGAACGCCATCGCTGCCGCAAGGATTGATAAAGCAAATCTTCTCATACCGCAATAATTTTTATTCCCATATTATTTCTACAAATATAGTGAAAGTCGAGGGTAAAACAACCAAACTTGATTGGAATTGTTTTACCGAGACGCATCCTGTATTATCCAAATATAGCAAAAGTCGAGCGCAGAAGCAAATGAAAACGGAGTTTTCTATTTGACTATGCCGAACCGCATCCTATATTATCCAAATATAATGAAATGCCCTAAAAAAGGTTATAACGATACAACCTTTTTGATTGTTTTTTAAGACATATCATAAGCCCACTACCTCTTTTAGCATATACCGAATTACACCAAGAATATCTCTGCTGCAGACGATTTGCTTTTCAGAGCCCCAGTCTATATATAGATTCATTCTCCCGGAGGGACAAAACCTATCCGCCGCCGTGGCCTATCATTCCGGGTGTCCTGCGTCTGTAGCTCGGCCAATGTCTGGTTTATAAGTTCCAACTGCATCCGGGTGTCCTCGTTGATGTCGTTTTGGTCGGCAAACATCTCCTCGATGTATCCTTTTAACTCTGTAATCTCATTTTGCAACTCCGTGAATTTCACCACTGGATTTGCCGCAACCAACTGGCGTAATGCCACGAACGCACGCATAATACCCATATTCACCTGAATGGCAATTTTAGAATTCAACACGCTGCTTAGCATCGCCACTCCCAAGTCCGTAAAGGCGTAAGGATTTTTACGAAGTCCCATTTTTATAGAATTGGACATCACAAATTGTGATTTCCAATTTCTAACTTCCTCATCAGTCAACTGAAACATAAAGTCTTCCGGAAAACGCTCGATATTGCGCTTCACAGCTTGGTTAAGCACTCGTGTCTCCACTCCGTACATCTCTGCCAAATCACGGTCGAGCATAACACGTTGCCCCCTTATTTCGTAAATCTTGCTTTGTATTACTTCAAGTTGGTTCATATCCTATGCCAATTTTGGATATAAATTTACTTTAATTATACTCCACATAACAAAAAAGCGTGCGATGATTTTACCGCACGCTTTCCATTAATTTTGTGTAAGACGTTCTTATTTCTTAAGCAAATAGCGGAGAACAGCATATCCGCCGGCTATTTGCAGAAGCATACCGGGGTATCCGAGACGGAAATCCTGCAATGCCGCGTCAAGGCTTCCAGTGATAGCCCATTCTGCCACGCCGCCAACCAGCTGGTATGCCACTACCACAACCGCGAGAAGCAACAGCGATACTTTTTGAAACCGCGATGCGGCGAGGGCGGCAAATACAGCCAGCAATGACGATTTGACCAATATCACCGGGAGCAGTGCCAATGCCGGCATACCGAAGCACAGGCTGTTGACCACCGGGGAAAGCACAGCCGTGAGCAGCCCGGCTTTCCATCCGAACTTATAAGCGGCTATCAGCGTGAAGAAATAGATAGGCAACAATATCATCCCTCCTTGCGGAATAAGATGGCAAAGTTGCGGCAAAACAATGTTGCCCGCAATGAAAAGCGCGGCCACCATATACGTCTTAATATCGCTGTAACCGAGCGAATACAATTTTACTGCCGTTTGCATAATCATTTATTATTTAAAGATGAAACAAATTTTTCTATCAATGGCAGGCATTCCTCTGCCGTGGAGCATTCCGCACAAAGAGCCTCCACAGGGCAAGGACCGGTGCCCTGACGGTTTATGATGCCGTCGACCATCGTTCCGCAAGAATACTCTACCGGATACAAAGATAATAATTCCGAAGCCTTTTTGCTCAGCACGGCGGCATATATTTCCTTGATTCCCCCTAATATCATCAAGGCGGCGGCGCCTTTCCCCACCACCTTATCGGCTATTTCCGCCCCGCGGAGAAATTCCGGCTCATCGTGGAGCAACCCCAGCAGGTCGGCCACACCGCGCCGGTGGAATTGGCGCACCACCCCGCCGTTGGCTATCACGCATGAGCAGCCGCTTTCCTCGAGCAACGTTTTCAATCCGGCATTCATAGCGTGTCCTGTTTCAATTGTTCGATGAAACGGTCGATGCGGTGAAGCTCCGCAGGGATGTCGATGCTTTGCGGGCAATGCTCCACACACTGGCGGCAACCGGTGCAGTGGTCGGCCTGCCGCAGCTTAGGCACCGCACGATCGTAGCTTATCAGATAGGCGCGCCGCATCTTTTCATATCCCTCGTCCTTGCGGCTCTTTGGCACATTGCCCTCGTTGACGCACTTGTTATAATGCAGCAATATAGCCGGAATGTCGATTCCGTAGGGGCAAGGCATGCAATACTTGCAGTCGTTGCAAGGAATCGTCGGGTATTTCAGCATCAGCTGCGCCGTCTCTTCCAAATAGTCGTAGTCCTCCTGAGTCAACGGGACAAGAGGCGAATATGTAAGGATATTGTCCTGAAGATGCTCCATATAGGTCATACCGCTCAACACGGTCAGCACATCCTCGTGCGAACCGGCAAAGCGGAACGCCCACGAAGCCACGCTGTCCTCCGGACGGCGCTGTTTCAAACGCGCCACGATATGCTCCGGCACGTTCGACAGACGGCCGCCCAGCAGGGGCTCCATGATTATGGCCGGTATTCCGCGCTTGACAAGCTCGCCATAGAGATATTCGGCATTGACATTCGCTCCCGACGCATGCCGCCAGTCAACGTAGTTGAGCTGTATCTGCACGAAGTCCCAATGCACCTTGTCGTGCATGGCAAGCACTTCGTCGAACACGTCCACCGTACCGTGGAACGAGAATCCGAGATTGCGGATGCGCCCTGCATCACGCTCTTTCATCAGGAATTCTATCATTCCATTCTCGATATAACGCTTGCGGAATGTCTCCATGCCTCCGTTGCCGATGGAATGCAGCAGGTAATAGTCGATATAGTCCGTCTGCAAGTCCTTGAACGACTGGCGGTACATAGCTATCGAATTCTCGCGCGTATAGTTGGCGAAGTTCGACAGTTTCGTGGCCAAATAATACGACTCTCTCGGATAACGGCTCAACGCTATGCCGGTGGATTTCTCCGACCATCCCTGAACATACACAGGCGATGTGTCGAAATAGTTCACGCCGTGCTTTATCGCGTAATCCACCAATCCGTTCACCGCGTCCTGATCTATAATGTCGCCGTTGCCGTCGGGCGACGGCACTGTCGGCCAGCGCATGCATCCGTAGCCGAGCAGCGACACGCGGTCGCCTTTCGGCGATGTGCGGTAAGTCATTTTGTCTGTCGGAATCTGGCGTGCGGCTTTAGTCGATGCCGATTTCTCCGAGTCAGGAGAACATCCGTAAATAGCCGCGGCCGATGCCGCTGTGCCGATACCTACAATCTTAAGGAATTTACGCCGGCTTATGTTTTCTTTTTTGCTTTCCATAACGCAGTCTTTTTTTATATTGTTCTGTGGCGTTCGTGCCCTTCCACGTAAATCGCGCTGAACGGCCGCGCCGGGCACAAATTCTCGCACGCCCCGCAACCGATACAACGCTCAGTATTGACTACCGGAATCTTCAACGATTCCGGATTATCAACATCACGAGGCACCATCTGTATCGCCCCCGAAGGACAATGCCGGGCGCAATTTCCGCACTCCACTCCGTCGGTTTCCACTATGCAGTTGGCTTTCACCCATACGGCGTGGCCTATCTGTATCGCAGTCTTTTCCTCTTTAGTAATCGGCCTAATTGCCCCAGCCGGACACACCTCCGAACATTTCACGCATTCGGGGCGGCAATATCCGCGCTCATAGCTCATCTCCGGCTGCATAAGAGTGAGCAATCCTCCGGAAGGGCGCAGCACCTGATTCGGACAGACAGACACGCAGAGCTGGCAAGCCGTGCAATGCTGCGAGAAATGCTTTATTCCCAACGAGCCGGGAGGAGTGAGGCGTGTGGCTCGCTCCGGAATCTTTTTATCCTCAATGACCGCAAGGCCTCCGTCGACCTTCTTTTCCTGAGCCTCTATCAGCCCTGTGGCCGCCACTATCGCCGCCGTGGATACGAATGTGCGGCGTGAATCGTCGACAGCGGCTTCCTTCTTTGCAACCGGACGTTTAGCTATGCGGTAGGAAATGGCGTCGTGCGTACACTCGCCTATGCAGTCGAAACAGTCAACGCAGCGGCTGTAATCTATCTTATGGTTCTTCGAATCAATGCAGGCCGCTTTGCATTTTTTCGCGCACAGACCGCAACTTACGCACTTGTCGCCGTCGATTGTCATCTTGAGCAATGAGAAACGAGAGAGGAATCCCAGCACCGTCCCGACAGGACAGACAGTGTTGCAATAAGTGCGCCCGTTACGCCACGCAAGTATGAATACTATCACAAACACCACGGCGGCAATAACCATTGTAGGCAAACTTTTCAGCCACACATCCACAGAATAGAAAGCGTAGCTGTCGGCACGCTCGGCAAAATAAGCAAAAAGATTATTGCACCACTGATAGACAGGCTGCAGCAGTGAGTTGGCTATGCGTCCGAAAGAGGCGTAAGGGTCGAGAAGAGCGGCAAGCGAGCCGATTCCTGCCACACAAGCAATCACGAACACTGCCAGAAACGCGTAGCGCAGCCACGATTTAGCCGGCGAATAGCTGTAAGGCAGCTTCTTTCCGCGCTTGCCGAACCATGCGATGATGTCCTGCATAATGCCCAGCGGACAAATTACAGAGCAATAGACGCGCCCGAATACAAGCGTGGCAACAACCAGCACCGCAATCACCGCCACGTTCAAAGCGAGAACGGCAGGAATGAACTGTATTTTCGCCATCCATCCGAGCCATGCGTGGATGCTCCCCGTGAAATCAAGGAAAAGCAACGTCACGCCGAGAAAAAACAGGATGGCAATAGTTAACCGTATTTTGCGTAACATATCAATAGTAATTTATAGATGCAAAGTTAAGCAAGTTACCGCCCTACGCAAGCGGAACTTGCCTAAAATTACCATATCGGAACCTAAATACATTTAAAACTTACTTTTATTAACCACAACAAAGGTAATATATTGTATAATTTCAGCGCATACCCGAATTACAGATTGATTTATCAATTTTGCGGATTTGCACGATTCAATTCCTGTTTCCCCGCTACAGCCAAAAATTAAAAAACGAACAAATGAACTTTCATAAAAAAGAAAGCGTTATATTTGTATAGAAAATTAAATCCACTATAAAACGCAATTTTTATGAAAGAACTGAAAGGAACAAAGACAGAAGCCAACCTTATGGCTGCTTTCGCCGGCGAATCGCAGGCTACTAACAAATACACCTACTATGCTTCAAAAGCAAAGAAGGACGGATATGTACAGATAGCCAAAATATTCGAAGAAACGGCAGGAAACGAGCGCGAACACGCAAAACTCTGGTTCAAACTGCTACACGGAAACGAAGTGCCCGACACAATGGCCAATCTTGCCGATGCCGCTGCGGGTGAAAACTACGAATGGACCGACATGTACGCGCAATTTGCCAAAGAAGCACGCGAAGAGGGGTTCGAGCGCATTGCCAACTTGTTCGACGGTGTGGCCGCCATCGAGAAAGAACACGAAGAACGCTACCGCAAACTGCTGAAGAACATCGACGACAAAGTTGTGTTCTCGCGCGACGGCGACTGCATCTGGCAGTGCATCAACTGCGGACATATCCATATCGGCAAAGACGCACCTAAGGTCTGCCCGGTATGCGCGCATCCGCAGGCCTACTTCCAGCTCCGCTGCGAAAACTACTAATCCTGAATAAGAACTTATAAATTAAACGCATAGGGTCGGGGGATACCATTCTCCGACCCTATATTTATATTGCCATAGGTCGCACAATGATGACCGCGGAAGGACTGGAAGGGGCGAGGCCACCGTCAGGCAAGCAACGCACCGTGCAAATATTAAAAACACAAAAAAAAGTTTGTGAATGCAAAAAATTATATTTACCTTTAGACCATTGATTTTTACAAGTCTTACAAACCGGGAATTACTAAAAATTCAATACAAACCAAATTATTAATTTAAATTCATTTAACTATGAGAAAGTCTTTACTAAGGTTGATGTTAGGCGGATTGGCCATAGTCTCCGCCGTATCAATGGCTAATGCCCAAACTTTAACGCAGGACTGGAGTCACACAACTGACATTCCGGCAGCCGCAAATGCCCGATGGGGAACCGGTTTCGACGGAAAAGTGTGGACAAACGACAAATCCGTACAACATCTTATCTATTGGGATGAAACAGGCAAGACAGAATTGCAGATAGGCACAAACGGCACTGCCATTTCAGTAGACGATGCAGGAAACATCCTGATCAATTCTGGATTTCCAAACGTAGATTCATCCACTGCATTTCAAATTCTACCTGCCGGTGGTGATGCTTTACAACCATTGACAGTCACTATGCCAGCCAATGCAACCGCAGGACGCATGGACTTTATGGGACGCGCCAATGGCAACATTCTAAGTGAAGAGGGAGGCGCGATTTATCTCTGTCCTCAGAACTCTACTGCTGTTGCTAAGATATTCATTGCCAACGGTGTGCAAGTGCCTGAAAAGTCTAAATCGTTCGCAGTGGAAACAGCAGGAGGCACGGATGGCGTTGCACAGCCGTTGGACAACAACCCTGAAAATGACAATTACGTTGCATGCCCTAACAGAACATTGAAAGGATTCATAGGCTACACCAACGTTGGTGCAAACAGCACTGCGGCCGGCGACGTTGTAACGCTCAACGGAGTGACTTATTCCATCGAGCCGACTGGAACAGACTATTGCGACGGATTCCAAATCGTTGACCGCTCGACTGACAAAGTGGTTGCAACGCACGAAGAAGAGTACTCCACAGCGGCTGCAAGACCTAACCAGAACGCATTGACAGCAGAAAAGGTTGACGAATACACTGCCAACATTTACCAATACGTTCCGGGTCAGCTGGTTGCGAAATACACATTCTCGCTGCCGAAGCCGGTGTTGCTTGAGGCTCGCAACGCTTATGCCTACGATATCAAGGTTGAACACCACACCGGCAACCATGTGGTTTCTTATCGTCTGAACGCTCCGGCATCGCAGGTTAAGGTTCAGCTTTGGGCTGACGGCGAGGTGGCTAAGGAATACGACGGCACTACTATCGCCCAGTATACCGATGAAAACAAAACTGCTGTCAACAACCTCAACACTGTGACGATTCCGGCTGCCGATGTTCCGGAGGATACTAAAGTGTCGTTCCGCGTGGCTGTCACCAGCGAAGCCCTGACTGAAGCAGCAGTTGCTGAAAAAGCATACCGTTTCTACCATCCAGCAGGTGTGGCTATCGACAATAACACCGACAGTCCATATTTCGGACGTTTGTATATGACAGAGGCTATGCCGTCGACGAGTGCCACTTACCACAGCTATGGCGAAGGCAACGGACAAGGCTTGTATATCTTCGACCAAATGCTTAATCCTGTGACCAATGCTGAAGGCTCTTACGCTTTCAAGGGCGGACAGACATTCCAAGAAAAGTTCACGAACGGAACTACATCTTACGATCCGCGCAAGGTACGCATCACAGAAGACGGCCGTGTGCTTCTCTCAGGACAAAACGAAAACGGCGTGGCATTGTGGGAAGTAAATCCCGAAGACTTGAACGCCGATTTCAAACCTATAATCAGCGGGACACCTAACGGATACGACATACAGACCGCTGACGGCCAATTCATGGCAGCGCCCAACGTAAGCATGGACGTGAAAGGCAAAGGCTCCAACTTGAAAGTATTGATGCTCTCCAACAATAACGGCGGTCAATTTGCATACGGAGGCTACCGCACAGACGAGTACGACCTCGGTACTGCAACTGAGTGGACAACCGCGCCGTCGCGCAACATAGCGGCATTGAGTGGCAAATACACCATAACCCATACCAACACGACTGTATTGTACGACAACGAGGGCGGAATATGGTATGCCAACTCACGCGCAACGGCTACAGCCGATGAGCCGACACTGGTACACATCAACGCTGCCGGCGAAGAAGATTATAAAGTTGAAGACGGCGGCGGTCTATATTACGGAGGTGGCGGCATAGCGTTCAATCACGACTTCACACGCCTTGCAATCGGCACAGGATCAAATACCATTACGGTTTACGCCGTTTCTAAAGATGCAGATGGGAAGCCTGTCCTTACCGAAGAGTTCAATTTTGAAACTACTATCGGGCGTAATTGCAACGACATAGCATGGGACATAGCCGACAACCTTTATATCGTAGGCAACAGCGGAGAATGGCTGAAATCGTTCTCACTGCCGCGCGAAAGCGGAGAGGTTGTGGTTGCAGCGCCGAGCAAGTACGACGTTTCAATCACGAGCGACGAATATCCTGCGGAACTCTTCATCATCGGCGGTGTGACCGATCCTGTATGGAGTCCTGAAACAGGCATAAAGATGAAGAAAGGCGAAGAGGGTGTCTACACTGCCCAAATCACTACGAATGCAGTCACCGACAATATCGGCATAGTTTCCGTTCTCGACGCTGAGTGGGAAACAGTCAACGCAAACCGCTGGGGATTCGAGAACAACAATGCTACCGTGACGCTCAATAAGGCAATGCCTATCGTGAAAGGCCAAGGTGCTATCTGCATCGGCGCGGTAGGAACGTTCGACGTTACAGTCGACCTCAAGAACATGACCATCCTCGTCGAGGGCGAGCCGGTTGTGGAATATCCTGAAACTCTCTATATAATCGGTAATGTCACGGAAGATGTGGTATTCTTGCCTAACGTGGGTAAAGAGCTCGTGAAAGATGCCGATGCCAATGTCTATAGGGCAGAGGACATTCAAATCTACGACAATGGCGAGAGCGGATACGGCTACTTTGCGTTTGTAGAGCAGCTCGGCGCGGATGAAGAAGACTGGAATACAGTCAACGCCAACCGTTTTGGCCCGGCTGTTTCAGATACTGAAATAACCGATGGTGTGGCAGCCGAAATCGGCAATAACGGCGACACTTCTTACAAGGCTAAAGCCGGCATCTACGACTTCGTGGTAGACCTCGACAACGGCACAATCACCATTACCGAGAAAGCGAGCGGTGTTGAGGATGTTGAGGACGTTGTGGCTGTGGTTGCCGGACGCGGTGAAATCCGTATCGTGGGCGAGCCTGCGACGGGTGTTTCCATCTATGGCATCAACGGTCAGGCTGTGGCTCTCAACAGCAACGATAGAGTATTTAATGTCGCTGCCGGTGTCTATGTTGTTGTAGTTGACGGCAAGACTGAGAAAGTAATGGTTAGATAACTCTGTTTTAGGGAAATTTATCTCAATAACATTAGAGGTGCGTCAGGCTATGGCGCATCTCTTTTTTTGCATAGTATCTTTTGATAAGATGAACTGCATCTCGGCATAGCCGGACCTGAAAACTCCGTTTTCGTTTGTCTCTGCTCCCGATTTGCATTATCTTTGCATAAGATGAAGAGACTGAAAACCATACGCATTGTGCTGTCTGTGGCATTGCTTCTAATGTTTACGCTGCTTGCCGCCGACGTTGCCGGTGCGCTGCCCTACGAGGCGCACCGCTTGGAGCGTATGCAGTTCATTCCTGCTCTGCTGTCGATGGGAATCGGCATCGACGCTTTTTGGCTTGTATTCGCATTCACGTTCGGACGGCTCTACTGCTCGTCAGTATGCCCGCTCGGCACATTGCAGGACATTTTCAGCCGTCTCGGGATGCTTTTCCGTGGTAAAAAATCCGCATGCTACCGCTATAACGAACCAAGCAACACACTGCGCTACGCAATACTGTTCGCCACGGTGATGTGCCTGATACTGGGGATGCTTTTCATTCCCGCCGCCATCGACCCTTACAGCGCATACGCCCGGATAGTGCAATCGGCCGTCAATCCGTCGTACATTCTCGGGCTCGACACTGAAACAGGAAAAACAGCAAGCGGAATCCTCATAATCCCGGGAACGGTAGGGATAGGAATCGGTGCGCTCTCGATAGTGGCAATAGCAGCCGTAGCGGCATTCAAAGGAAGGCTCTACTGCAACACTGTATGCCCTGTGGGGACTCTTATGGGGCTATGCAGCCGCAATCCGGTATGGCATTTCGAGATAGACACCGACAAATGCACTGACTGCCGCCGCTGCGAGGACGCGTGCAAAGCATCCTGTATCAATCTCTCGAATCATACGGTGGATATGAGCCGCTGCGTGGGATGCTTCAACTGCACATCCGCCTGCAACGACGGAGCGATAACCTACACACCCTACCGCAAACGGCCGCTCACCCCGCTGATGCAGCGCATCAAAGAAAAAACAGCGTCGAAAGCCGCCACCCCTTCACTCACCATGAGCGACGGACACATCGAAGAAAAACAGCAATCAAAATAAGGTAGCAGCAACCATTAAAATACCTATTTCACGGTATTGCACACGGTACAGAGCAACGTTACATTTGCACCGTGATGCAAGCGGCTAATTATATTTCATACAACACATTATGACAGAAAAGTACAAATTCAACGACATCATTGCCGAGACGCTGCTCATACCGCTTTATATGAGAGCAAAGGAGAGCCGTCGCGGAGAAAAAGCCATAATCCACGATAATATGGCCGAGAGTCTTATAGAAAAATTCGACTGCGACTATTCGCAGTTCGACAAAGCGAAACTTAGCGAAGTAGGTTGCGTGGTAAGAGGATGGTATTTCGACAACGCCGTGCGGCGGTTCATCGCCACGCATACAGATGTCGTGGTCGTCAACGTAGGTTGCGGATTGGACACACGCTGCCAACGCATAGGAGGCAACACCATATTTTATGAACTCGACCTCCCGGAAGTGATGGACTTGCGGAAAAAGCTGATTCCGGAAACAGAGACCGACCGCCACATCACGGCCTCACTCCTTGATGAGGATTGGATGGACAATCTGAAAGAAGCGCACCCCGGCAGCAGTTTCATATTCGTGGCAGAAGGAGTGCTGATGTATTTCCAAGAAGAGCAGGTAAGACAATTCTTATCGCGCATAGCTGATAAATTCGGCGGGGGAGAGCTATGGTTCGACGTGTGCGGTACAATAATGTCGCGCCACCACGTAAAACCCGACTCTCTACGCAAACATAAGGCAGAAATACGCTCCGGGATAAGTGACGGCCGATTGGTTGAAAAATGGGAACCACGGCTTAAACTGATAGACCAATCCAATTATATGAAGTTTTTCCGACTACGCTGGGGGCTGTTCGGAATCATCATGGGACTGTTCCCATGGCTATGTTACAAATTCAGCTCGCTGCTCGGTTATAAAATACTCACGAAAGATGAGATATGATATAAAAAAGGAAGTGGAGGCTGACTTGCGTCTGTCTCCACTTCTCTCTTAGTAAGGGGGCGGCGACCTGCTCTCCCGGTTTCCCAGTACCATCGGCGCGGCGGGGCT
>ERZ827423.173-NODE-173-length-88310-cov-10.280437_pt1 | contig 88310 bp, 77 predicted proteins | sample MGYA00519775_ERZ827423 | MGnify/ENA primary metagenome ERZ827423 (study PRJEB31778, sample SAMEA3449296) | human gut metagenome | biome: human gut; feature: human-associated habitat; material: faeces | place: United Kingdom | collected 2010/2012 ... | reverse complement strand
GGATAGGGATTGAGAACAAGCACTTTTTTTGAAAAAACATACTTTTTCTACAAACCGGTATGCCACCGTCTGAACGGGGGCATTTTTCCTTATTATATTGACATTAAACCGATGTAATGATACAATTGAAATATAATATAAACCGGAGTGTGAAATTTTGCTATCATCATTAATCGCAACGGTCGATTCACCGACCGATAAAGAACTGATAACACAGCTTTACAATACATATAAGCAATTTATGTACAATATCAGTATGTCGCTCCTCGGAAAGCGTGAAGACGCCGAGGACGCCGTTCAGGATTCGTTTGTGAGGATTATTGACAATCTTGACAAGATAAACAATCCGTATTCCAGAAAAACAAAATCCTATATAACTGTTATCACCAAAAATGTTTGTCTTGATATGATACGCAGAAATCACAACGACGAAGAGCTTGAGGACAAGGATATTCCGTTTGAGGACAGCTATACGGATCTTGAAAACAGCAATGCGACATACGAACAGATTATCAAAAATCTAAAGCAGCTGCCGCCAAGACTGAAAAACATAGCGTTCCTGTTTTTTGTACAACGGCTAAGTCCTAAAGAGATAGGCGAAATGCTGAATATCAACACAAATACGGTTTATGCGTATGTTTCAAGAATAAGAAAAATCCTGCTCGATACAAAGGATGATAATATATGACCAACGATGAAAAAATCGCCATAGCATTAAAAAGCGATTATCTGTCCGAGCTGTCTGTTTTTGAGATGCTCCCGAATTCAAGGATGAGATCCGGATTCGACAGACGGATGAAAAAAATGATAAGCAAATCATATACCGACACCGCAAAAACGGTAAGGCGCCGCAGAGTAAAGCTGAGGCTGGCAATTGCCGTGATAATAGCCGCTACTGCCGCTCTGGCAACAGGAGGAACTATCCTGCTGAAGCACTGGGATACGTTTGCGGTCAAGGAAAATGACAAATACTCGGTCATATTGATAAGTGATGCCGAGGATTCGCCTCAGTGTATTACACGGTATTATGAGCCTGATCTCGACAAAACCGCATACGCCACACGGCTTATAGAAAAAACCGAATATGCCTATATTGTCGAATACATAAATAAGCACGGCAAACAGCTGATTTTTACTCAGTGTACAAGATCACAGATGGAAAATGCACAGATCGGAACGGAGGATGCACAGATTCCTCCCGAAAAAGTCGAACTGGGGGATAAAAGTGCGATGTATTGCGTTTCCAAAAAAGGTATGGCATTTCTTATGTGGGATAACGGCGAATATATGTTCCATATCACAGCGACCGGTTTTGGCAGGGACGAACTGTTCCGTACCGCAATGTCGATAAAAGAGTTAAGCGCAGATCAAGGCTGAAATTTACCCGATAAAATAAGAATTATAAGCGAGGAGCAACCATGAACAACAGAAAGGCAATTGTATTAAACGATAAATCCGTAAAAACGATCGGAAGAACCTATTTATATAACGATACGCTGTGGCTGGCGTTTTCCGGTGCGGGTGCGGAATTCATTTTCACAGGTAAAAAACTCGAAATCACCGTCACGGGTGACTTTGCATCGACAGCAGGCAATGACGAGAATTATGCAAGGATCGCAATATATGTCGACAATGAACGTGTTGTAGACGATATGCTCGATGAAAAGGAAAAAACGTACAAGGTGCTTGAAAGCGAAAGTGCAGAATGCAGGAATGTAAGGATAATCAAGCTGTCCGAGTGCGCAATGTCAACATTCGGGATAAAGCCCGTTATGATTGCGGAGGATGAAAAGATAGAGCCTGCGCCCGCAAAAAATATAAAGATGGAATTTATAGGCGATTCTATAACCTGCGGATACGGAGTTGACGATCCCGATAAGGAGCATCATTTCAAAACAGCCACAGAAGATGTCACAAAAGCGTATGCGTATAAAACGGCTCTTGCGCTGAACGCCGACTACAGTATGGTTTCGGTGAGCGGCTACGGAATTATTTCCGGCTTTACGAATGACGGGAATAAGATTCCGGAACAGACCATACCGCAATATTATGACAAGCTTGGCTTTTCGTATAATAAGTTTGCGGATAGTATCACGGTTTCGGAAACCGAGTGGGATTTTGAAAGGTACAAGCCGGATATTATAGTTATAAATCTCGGAACAAACGATATGAACTATGCGACAACAGATGAGAGAAAAGCGGAATTCGAAGATGGTTATCTCGATTTTCTGAAGAAGGTACGCTCGCTCAATCCCGATTCCTATATATTCCAGACCTACGGCGTAATGGGAACTTCACTTGAGGAAAATATCGAAAACGTCCGCAGAAAATATATGAGTGAAACAGGTGACGAACGAATCACGTTTATTCCGCTTACGATGCAGGACGAGTATGCTGACGGAATAGTGGCGGACTGGCACCCCAGCCCCAGAACGCACAGTCTGGTTTCCCAAAAGGTCACAGCGGCAATAAAGGAAACTCTCGGTTACAAATAACCTCCCGGCTAAGCCCGACGGCACTGGCATATCCGCATTATTTGAATGTTTGCGGCTGTCAGAACAGACAATTTTCAAAAATGACTTGACATCGGCAACCGATTAAGGTATAATATTTAATTGCATAGGCGCAAGACAGGCACACATCGGTGCCGAGTAATAACAGGAGGAAGAAAGAAATGAAAAGAACATACCAGCCTAAGAAGCTCCAGAGACAGAAAGAACACGGATTCAGAAAAAGAATGTCTACAAGAAACGGACGTAAGGTTCTCGCAAGAAGACGTGCAAAGGGCAGAAAGCACTTAAGCTACTGATTCTGTCAATGAATGAGTATGCAAAGAAATACGTCTGCATAAAAAAGGACAAGGAATTCAGATTCCTGTTCAAAAAAGGTGACAGTATTGTTACCGATGCATTCGTATGCTACGCAAGGGAAAGCAAGAGGCGGGTAAACCGCATAGGAATCGTTACAGGCAAGAAGGTCGGCAATGCCGTAAAACGCAGTCGTGCCAGAAGAGTCATAAGAGAAGCGTTCCGCCTTATTGAACCCCTGCTCCGTGAAAAGACACAAAAAAGATACGACTTTATTTTCGTTGCAAGAGCAAAAACTCCTGCGATGAAATCGACAGAGGTATATCTTTGGATGGAAAAGCAACTGATGAAAAGATATGCCACACCGGCGAATAATCAACCGGACAAAATACAAAAATAAAATGAAATATGTACTTTTATTTTTCGTAAAGATATACAGAATGACTTTGTCAAAATGGCTGCCTCGTTGTTGCCGCTTTACTCCGAGCTGTTCGGAATATGCGATGATCGCACTCCGCCGCTTCGGTGCGGTAAAGGGCAGCTATTTGGCTATACGGAGAATTATCAGATGCAACCCTTTTTCTGAGGGCGGCTATGACTATGTACCCGAACAATTTTATTTTTTCAAAAGGACCAAGCCGTAATATCGGCACTACTAACGGAGGGTGATTTCCATAGATTTCTTATACACCATAATCGGTACGCCTCTCGGCTACATTATGTGGCCTATTTATCTTCTTTTACAGAATTTCGGTTGGGCGATACTGATATTCACTGTAATAGTCAAAATAGCAATGCTGCCGCTTCAGATAAAGCAGCAGAAGAATATGGCGTTTTCTCAGCTGTTTGCTCCCAAGGTAAAGGAAATACAGCAGAAATACCGCAACAACCGTGAAAAGCAGGCAGAAGAAATGCAGAAGCTGCAGGCACAGGGCTATAACCCCGCCGGCGGCTGCGGACCTCTTGTTCTGACAATGGTAATACTGTTCGGTGTCATCGACGTTGTATATAAGCCCATGACACACATGGAGCATCTGTCATCGACGGACATTTCAAGCACTATAACGGTAGCGCAAGAAACCGAATATGCCAAGATATTCTTAAACGAATACAACAAGCAGGATGCCGAGCTTATATTAAAGTACAAGAACGGCGATAAGGATGCAATTTTCATTTCGGAATCCAACGACGGCGCTCAGCTGACTCACGAGTTCAAGGATGACGAGAATTTCAAGAACAATTACACCGATAAGGATCCCAAAACGATCAGCACAGCAGACAGAGAAACCTACGGTTCATTCTCTGCCGAGCAGTACAGCGATTTAACAGGTGATAAGTCAAGACTTACAGCTGAAACAAAGAACAGACTTGCGGCTGTTGCAGGCAAGTACAAGGGTATGCAGATGGAGCTTCTTGCTCTGCAGGTTTATGAGCAGTACCCCGATACGTTCAAGGAAAGCAATATACTTTCAGATAATGTAAAGGACAGACTTGCATCACTGTCACACAATATGATGTTCTGCGGTCTGAACTTCGGTTCAACACCTAAGCTTGCTTTCGAGCCGCTGATAATCATACCGATATTTGCGTTCGTTCTTTCACTTGTTCAGACTGTACTTTCCCAGTATCTCAACAAGAAGAACAATCCCGAAATGGCAAACGCAGGCGGTGCGGGTATGAAGGTAATGCTTTATATCATGCCCTTATTCTCACTTTGGATCTCGTTCAGCGTTCCTGCCGGAGTAGGTTTCTACTGGGGTGTCAACTATGCACTCGGCATTGTGCAGTCACTGGTAATGCAGAAGCTGTACAGCCCTGAAAAGCTCAGAGCCGAGGCTGAAGAGAAGATGAAGGAAAGAAAGCTCAAGGAAAGACAGGTCACAACGACCGCTGTTGTTACAGATGCCGATACAGGCGAAGAAAAGACCGTAACAAAGACAGAAACACTTTCACAGAAGGAAATCAACAGACGTAAGCTGGCGGCGGCAAGAAAAGCCGATGCCGAAAAATACGGCGAAGAATACCACGAAGAAGACGACGATTGAGAATCGACGGAAAGGACGGACTTATGAAAAAGATATATACAGGTAAGTCACTTGACGAACTCAAGGCGCTTGCCATATCAGAAATCAAGGAACTCGGCGTTGATGAAGCTGACATAAAGATAACCGTAGTTGAAGAACCTGTCAAGAAGCTGTTCGGCAAGAAGGGCGACTATAAGATAGAGGTTGAATTTGAAACTGTTACCGAAGCCGCTCCTGTTGCTGCCGATGAAACGGCTCCGGCAGAAGCCGCTGAAGCCGCTCCTGCCGTAACAGATGCTGATCACACAGAAAAGGTAGCTATGGCTGCGGCTTATCTTGAAAAGGTTCTTACCGCTCTCGGCGTTGAGGACTTCAAGGTAAACATAATCGAAAAGGAAGACATAACTGTTCTTGATATAGTAGGCGAAAAGCTCGGTATCGTAATCGGCAGAAGAGGCGAAACACTCGACTCTTTACAGTACCTTGCAATTCTTGCAAGCAACCGTCACGATGAGCCTTACTGCCGTATCACAGTTGATTGCAACGGCTACAGGGATAAGAGAGAGGAAACTCTCAAGTCGCTTGCAGAGCGCACCGCTAACAAGGTGCTTCGTCAGGGCAGACGTATTACCCTTGAGCCTATGAATCCTTATGAGCGCCGTATCATTCACAGCAAGGTCGCTGAGATTGAAGGCATATACAGCAACTCTATAGGCGAAGAGCCTTACAGAAAGGTCGTTATCTCGGCTTCTCAGCCCCACAGAGATAACAACAGAAGAAACGACCGCAAGGGCGGAAGAAGAAACGGCAACGGTGCAAACCGCTCATACAAGCAGAGTACCGGTTTTTCGACTTCTTTTGAAAGAGAGTACAAGCGTTCGCAGACTGCTGTTGAAAATACTGCGTCAGATGCAGGCGAATTCTCTAAGGAAGCGGTTGAAACAGAAAGAAACGCTACGCTTTACGGCAAGATTGAGCTTTAAGACTTGCAGAAATCAACGGTTTTTCAATGGTTTTTACGCAATTTTGAATTATTGCACAGGCAAACTTTCAAAATTTGTGCAAAATGACATATTGACAAATCAGCCGACATAGTGTATTATAATAACTGTAATCAGAAACGAGGACGTTTTGAGGGATCAAAGCGTCCTTTTCTTATTTTTCAAAGAACATCTAACGAAAGTAGGAGGAAAAGGAAAATGGCAGAGAAAACTTATGATGTAACGGAGCTGTTCGGCTCGGACGTGTTCAACGAGGCAGTAATGAAGGCACGACTCCCTAAGGCTATCTTCAAGGAGCTGATGAAGGTAATGCACGGTAATGCTGAGCTTACACTTCCCATTGCCGAAGTAGTTGCCAGCACAATGAAGGACTGGGCAGTAGAAAAGGGTGCAACACACTACACTCACTGGTTCCAGCCTATGACAGGTATCACAGCCGAAAAGCACGACAGCTTTATTTCACCTGTAGGTGACGGTACGGTTATTATGGAGTTCTCAGGCAAGGAGCTTATCAAGGGCGAGCCTGATGCTTCATCATTCCCCTCGGGCGGTCTTCGTGCTACATTTGAGGCAAGAGGATACACAGCGTGGGATCCGACATCATACGCATTTATCAAGGATAACACATTATACATACCCACAGCGTTCTTCTCATATTCAGGCGAGGCGCTTGACAAGAAGACACCTCTCTTAAAGTCAATGGACGCTGTATCAAAGCAGGCGTTAAGAATTTTAAGACTTTTCGGCAACACCACAGCAAAGAGCGTTGTTGCTACAGTCGGTGCCGAGCAGGAATACTTCCTTGTTGACAAGAAGACATACGATAGGAGAAAAGACCTTATCTTCACAGGCAGAACACTTTTCGGTGCGGCACCTGTAAAGGGTCAGGAGCTTGAAGATCACTACTTCGGCGTTATCAAGCAGAGAGTAAGCGACTATATGAAGGACCTCGACAAGCACCTCTGGGCGCTCGGCGTTTCTTCAAAGACAAAGCATAACGAGGTTGCTCCCGCTCAGCACGAATGTGCTCCTATCTTCGAGTCTGCAAACCTTGCGGCAGATCACAACCAGCTTATGATGGAAATGATGAAGAAGGTCGCTCTTGAGCATAATATGGTATGCTTACTGCACGAAAAGCCTTTCGCAGGCGTTAACGGTTCAGGTAAGCACGATAACTGGGCGCTCTCAACAGATGACGGTCAGAATCTTCTGAACCCCGGCGATTCTCCTATGGAGAACGCACAGTTCTTAACATTCCTTGTTGCAATCATCAAGGCTGTTGACGAATACGCTGATCTGCTCAGACTTTCGGTAGCTACAGCAGGCAACGACCACAGACTCGGCGCTAACGAGGCGCCTCCCGCAATCATCTCTATCTTCCTCGGCGAAGAGCTGAACGATGTTATCAATGCGCTTGTTGCAGGTACAAACGTAGAAGCAAAGCACGCACAGTTCGATATAGGCGTAACCTCACTGCCCAAGTTCCCCAAGGATACAACGGACAGAAACAGAACATCGCCTTTCGCATTTACAGGTAATAAGTTTGAGTTCAGAAGTGTTGGTTCTTCACTCAACATTTCAGGCCCCAACATCGTTCTTAACACAATCGTAGCAGAAGAGCTTGAACAGTTCGCCGATGAGCTTGAAAAGGCTGACGACTTCAAGAAGGCTCTTAAGGAACTGCTCGTAAAGACAATAAAGGAGCACAGCAGAGTAATCTTCAACGGCAACGGTTACGATGCCGCTTGGGTAAAGGAAGCTACAGAGGTAAGAGGTCTGCCTGAGCTTAAGTCTACAGTAGATGCACTTCCGCACTTCCTTGACGAGAAGAATGTCAAGGTGTTCACAAAGCACAAGGTATTCACAGAAGTTGAAATGCACTCAAGAACAGAGATTCTGCTTGAAAACTACAGCAAGACCATCAATATAGAGGCTCTGACAACAGCAGAGATGGCTACAAAGGAAATTCTCCCTGCCGTTATGGCTTACGAGAAGCAGGTTTGCGATGTACTTCTGTCAAAGAAGAACGCAGGCGTTGCTTATAACCTTGAGCAGTCTATCGCAAACAAGATCGATTCTCTTGCTGAAAGTCTGAACTCCAAGATAGCAGAGCTTGACAGCGCAATAGTTAAGGCACAGGGCATTTCGGATGTTTATGAAGCCGCTAAGTGCTACCACGATGAAGTATTTGCTACAATGCAGAGCCTTCGTGCTGTTGCAGATGAGCTTGAAACGATCGTCGGTGAAAAATACTGGCCCTTCCCGACTTACGAGGAGCTTCTGTTCAACGTATAATTATAGAGATACGCTTTTAAAAACGGCTTAGAGGGATTTTACCCTTTAAGATAATCTGCACCCTTTTCCTATGGCTATGGCACTTCGGTGTCATAGCCTCTTTTCTTTGTAAAAATCTATTCAAAACAGCGATATTTACCGATTTTTCGTCATATTTTCACATTATACGCTTTACAAATCAGTAAAAATGGGGTATACTGTAACAGTCAGATTGAATCGACAAAGTTACGAAAGGAATTTAGCAAATGACCGAATATAACGATATACTATACATTGTAGTACCCTGTTATAACGAAGAAGAGGTACTTCACGAAACGTCAAAGCGGCTTAAGGAAAAAATGACAACTCTTATCAACGACAGAAAAATATCCGACAAGAGCCGTGTGTTATTCGTGGATGACGGAAGTAAAGACAGGACGTGGGAGATAATCGAGGAGCTTCACGAAGGCGATGATTTGTTTTCGGGGCTTAAGCTGTCACGCAACAAGGGTCACCAGAACGCCCTTCTTGCAGGCCTTATGACAGCAAAGGACCTTGCGGATATATCAATTTCAATGGATGCAGACCTGCAGGATGATATCAACGTGGTTGACAAGTTTGTAGACAAGTATCACGAAGGCTGTGATATAGTATACGGAGTACGTTCTTCAAGAAAGAAGGACACTGTTTTCAAGCGTGGAACAGCAGGAATGTTCTATAAGCTGATGCGGCTTCTCGGTGTCGATATAATCGACAACCACGCCGATTACAGACTTATATCGAAGCGTGCGCTTGAAGCACTGTCACAGTTTAAGGAGGTCAATCTGTTCCTCAGAGGCATAGTAAAGCAGATAGGCTTCAAGAGCGACATAGTATATTATGAACGCAGTGAGCGTTTTGCCGGAGAATCGAAGTATCCGCTTAAAAAGATGCTTGCTTTTGCGTTTGACGGTATCACCAGCTTTTCGGTAAAACCGATAAGGCTTGTTACCGTAGTCGGATTTTTAGTGTTTCTTGTAAGCGTAGCGATGATAATATACGCTATTGTGCAGAATTGCCTTGGAAATACCGAAGCAGGCTGGAGCTCGCTTATGTGCTCGATATGGTTCTTAAGCGGACTTCAGATAATGGCACTTGGCATTGTCGGTGAATATATCGGAAAGATTTATACCGAAGTAAAGGCAAGGCCGAAATACATTATAGACAAATTTATAAACAAGCAATAAGAAAAGAGCCGTCGGACAGGAAAAGACCGACGGCTCTTTGATTTACTTCTTTTTTGAAATTACTTTTTTCAGCTTTTTTCTGCCGTATTTAAGTGACGGGAATGCCTTGTAAAGACGTTTATGCTTTGCTTTAAGCTCGGACAGCTTTTCGTTAAGCTCGTTAAAGCGTGCTGTAAGCTCCTCTCTGCGTTCCGAAGCGTTGCCCTTTAATTCACTCAGGCGTTCCGAATTACGTTGTTTAACGCTGCCTGAGGCTGTTTCCAGCTTAGCTTTGAACATATCCGCCTTTCTTTGCATTTCTTCCGCTGTGATTCTGTGTTCCTTTGTAAATTCCACAGCCTGTGCAGTCTTATCGGACAGATCTGAACCGATAGCATCGGATACGGCAGTAAGCTGTTTTTCAAGGTCGTCTATAAGCCTGATTTCGTTCCTCAGCTTCTTTACCTCGGGGAAGGTCAGTATAACGTCTGTTATTATTGCCGCATAGAACAGGCACAGTGCCGCTATGCCGACAGGCTTCCAGATAAGCCCTACGGCAAAAGCTATCGCAGGCTGTACCACCTTCATTATAAGCAGGCAGGCAAGCCCCCACACAACCGTGAACTGCGGACAGATGTAACCGCCGATGTTGAACTTCTTGTCGCTGTAATCCCACCAGCGTCTGCCGAATAGCTTATCAAGCACAAAGCCCGTTATAAATTCAAGCACGGTCGTAAGAACGGCAGAGCCTGCAAAAAGCAGCAGCCATGAATCTTTAATCGGGGTAAGGCAAACGATGACCGTTATCAGCCCGAAGCCGTATATAGGACAATAAGCGCCGTGCAGCATTCCACGGTTTACAAACTTTCCGTGCCGCACAGTTGCAAAGACAACCTCTCCGCACCAGCCGGCAAACGAGTATATTGCAAAATAGAACAAAAGGTCGTAAAAGTACTCCATTATTACCTCGCAGTTTTTTATTATATTATACCCCGATTTTGCTTACAGGTCAACCTCGTATAAAGGCAAAACGGGGTAAAACAAATATCCGCCGACCGTTTTCGAGCCGACGGATATATTTCTGTTCTTTTGACAGCGTTACTGCTGTTCTACTTCTGTATTCTTTCCTACAAGCACAGCTATCGCTCCGCCTACAATAAGGGCTGCTACACCTGCGAGTGTTTCAAGGTTGAAGCCGAAGCCGTCAGGGAACACAGCATACAGCGAGCCTATTACAAGTCCCATAATTGCACTGTAAACAAGCAGAGAATAGCGTTTCATAAGCGCTGAAATAAGCTTTGCACCGAATACAATGCCGATAAACACACCGATAGCTGTCGGTATCAGTATCATAAAGTCAAGGCTCTTTATCGCACCGATGACCGTGGTGTATAAACCGAGCAGTACCATTACAAACGAACCGCTGACACCGGGGATTATCATAGCTACAGCCGCCACGGTTACTCCGAGCAGAAGCGTTATGAACAGCACAGGATTCATCTTATAGGTATAGGTGAAGCTGTCGGTCTGTATTGAATCAATATCAGTGCTTTCGGGGAGAGTGAGCGTAATGCTCTCACCCTTTGCGATAGCGCTGTTTTCCGTTCCTGTGAGGACGGTAGTATCGGCTGAGGATTTCTTTACAACACAGCCGGTAAGTTCTCCTTCTACCTTGCCGTTGACCTTTAACTGCCAGTTTGATTTAATATCATAAGAGCCGTTGTTTGTGATAGTCACCGTGCAGTCAGTGGCGTTATGAACAGCATTGACAGTGAAGCTCTCGTTCTGGGGAAGCTTATTTATATAAGTCATTCCTACCACCAGCGCAAGTGCGGGAATAAATGCAAAAAGGCATTTCGGCGTGATTTTTCTGCCGCCGACGGTCATATTCCTGTAAATAAGCGGGATACTGCCGATGATAAGTCCCATAAAGAACATATTCGTTGCCACAGGGAAGTTATCAAACAGCCACGTTATCACAAACGAAAAGCCGAGTATACCGATAACGGCGCCGATTCCGAAAAAGACGATGAATCTGATGTTCTTTTTGATAGCCGACAATTTCAACGTCAGCACGTCTACCACCTTGTCATACACGCCGAAAACCACCATCATAGTTCCGCCGCTTACACCCGGTATAACATTTGCCACGCCGAATACGATACCGTAAACGATATTCAGTAGATGTGAGATCATATTTACTCCTTACTTATGTTCTTATTTGTTGAGGTATTTCTTTATCTGAAGCCCTGCGGGAAGAGCGACTCCTGCAAGCACTGCTACTATGCTTGCAAGCGGATTCGGCACTGCAAAGCCAAACAGCGAGTTTATAAACGGAATATACGGCAACAGTACCGATGCTGCCGATGTAACCGCTGCTGTAACCGTCATATATTTCGGTATTGCTCCGTTTTTGAATGCTCCCGTGCGTTTGTCTGTGACAACAAGACACATTGCGCCAGTCATAACCGTGAGAAGTGTAAGCATTACCGATGAAACCTGCTGTGCTGACATAACCCCTCCTGCAAGAGTGAGGAACAGAGCGGATATTGCACCGCAGATAAGTCCGCAAACAGCACTTCTTATAAAGAATTTCTTATCCGGCTTTCCCTGCGAAATGAAGCCCGACGGGGTCATATTGCCCTTAATATCCGATTTTACGTTTCTGAAGCCGGTACAGCAAAGAGGTATCACTGCCGCTGTAAGAACAGCCGCAAGCATAGGGGTAATTATACCGTATCCCGTTATCATATCGGCAAGAGAAGTGCAGGCAAACGCTATAAGCGTTGACAGGAGAATAAATATACAGCGTTTGATGTTTCTGTGAAGCTGTCTTGCCTCTTTTATCATTTCAACGACCGATGAGAAATTATCGTCACGGACGATAAGCCCGCTCGCCTCATAAACGCTTCCTGTCGTATTTTCGAGCGATGTTATGCCGAGATCCGCATGGGCAACAAGGTCGTAATCGCTGTCGCTGTAACCCACAGTTGCCACTGTTTCGCCGGCTTCCTTCAGCTTTTCTATAATATCCACACGCTGAGCCGCATTTACACGGCAGAATATCTCAGCCTTCTTATAATCAAGCGGTTCTCCCGTTACAGCACTTTCTGCTATTTCATCTCCGGAAATCATTCCTGCGTCTGAAAGCCCTATTTTTTTGCCCATTGAGCTTGCTGTTTCGGGGCTGTCAGAGGAAGTCAGTACAAGCCTTACTCCCGCTCTTTTGCAGCCCTGCAATGCAAGAGGTATCATATCTCTTGTCGCATTCATAAAAGACACAAGCCCCATATAATTATATTGCACTGCGTAAAGGCTCTTGGGTATTTCTTCGCCCTCAGGTATTATATAATATGCAACCGTCCACACTTCAAGTCCACGTTTTGCAAGAGCCGCCGCACGAGCGGTTATTCTGAACATTTCTTCGGGGCTCATATTGCAAAGGCCTGTCACCTTTTCTACGGCGCCCTTTACGCACACAAGATGAGTTCCGCCCATATTATAGATATTTCCGCCTATTCTGTCGGCATCGTTATAAGGGAACTGTGCTGTAAGTTCGTTCCTTTTTACTGTTGCCACATCGGTTCCGCCCAGAGCCGCATTAAGCAGGAATGCCTGCTCTGCAAGTGTCGGTTCATCCTTATCGCACGCAAGCACCGTTACCGTTGTCATAAGGTCTGTATCCTTGCTGTATACTCCTGCGACCTCAAGTGTATTAGGCGCTACAACAGCGGATTTATCAATGACAAGCACGGACAGGCTGTTGAGCTTTTCGGGAACGGTAAGATTTTTTATGACAGCCCCCTTTAGCTCGGCACGGCGTACAAAATTCATATTGTACATTCTTATATACAGCTCTACAAACGGCATAAACATACATATAAGCCAACCGCAAGCGCTTACGATAACACCTGTTACATTGTCTGTTCTTCCTGTTAAAATCTGTGACAGAGTGCCTATAACACAAAGCAGTATTGCCGCTACCGCAAGCGGAAGCCTCAGCTTGACGCAGGTTTTCTCATAGCGTGAGAAATTCGGATCTGCCGCTTTTCCGTGCTTTTCACCTTGTCTTGCTCTGTATGTATCTTCACCCGTTGCCACTACTCTCGCTACAGCAGAGCCGTTAAGCACTCTTGTACCTGCATATATACAGCTTTTCTTAAGTCCGGTCGCCTTCGGGTCCGCACCGTCATGCTTTTGCACAGGGGTATTGTCGCCTGTAAATCTGCTCTCGTCAACTGTAAGTCCGACATACTCAAGTATATGTGCGTCCGCAGGAACTATTTCTCCTCCCTGAACAATTATTATATCATCCGGAACAAGTCCCGCCGCAGGAATAAGCTGTAATATCCCGTCACGCACCACTCTGTATTTCATCTTAGCGGACAGGGTACGGTTACGGATATTTTCGTTATTTTTCTGGCATATCACACAAAGCGTAACCGTCTGCGCTATTGCCATTATTATGCACATTATGCCTGTGACATACTGCGACAATGTAAATATCTGAAGTAAGCCTGAGATCAACAGCAGAACTGCCGTGGGGTCAAGCAGGTAGTGATATGCCTTGAAGCTCTTGTCTTCGGTTTCTGTAAAAATATTATTTCCGTACATATTGAGATTATCAGAGGCTTTCTTTTCGCTGAGTCCATTATAATCTCCCTTGAAATTTAAAAACTGTGCCATATTTCTCTTTTCTTTATCTGTCGTTTTATTTCCCGTTCCGAACCGTCTGCGGCGGTTCGGATAAACTTTCCTATTTTATATTATCTCATAATTCAAGCGAAAAATCAAGAGCCTTGAAACATACGCAATAATATCACAGCCGTAATTTCGCATTAAAATGACGATTTCACAATACTTTCACCGTTTTGTAAAGTTTTTGTAAAACTCTCTAAGGTTTCTTTAAGGCAAAAGAGTTATCATTACAGCACAGACAAAGAACAACACCCAAAAGAAACCGAAAGGAATGAGATAAATGGATAAAAGCATTTTTAAACGTCACGAGCTTAAATATCTTGTGAGCGCTGAGCAAAGGGAGTTTATCGAAAGCGAATTCGCACGGTATATGATTCCCGACGAACACGGCGAAAGCACGATATGCAACATCTACTATGATACCCCTGACTTCAGGCTTATAAGAAGATCGCTTGAAAAGCCCGTTTATAAGGAGAAGCTAAGGCTTCGCAGCTACGGTACTGCGTCAAAGGATGAAAAGGTTTTCCTTGAGCTGAAGAAAAAATATAAGGGCATCGTCTACAAGCGCCGTATATCGCTCAACTACGATGAAGCGCAGGAGATTCTCGAAAACGGCGAAAGACTTCCCGAAAACAGCCAGATAGCAAAGGAGATCAACTATTTTCTTGACTTTTACGGAGACATTTTCCCTGCGGTCTATCTTTGCTACGACAGAACGGCATATTTCGGAGCGGACGATCCGGATTTAAGAATTACGTTTGACCGCAACATACGTTGGAGAACGGAAGATATTGACCTTAAAGTCGAGCCGTACGGTGAGCAGATTCTTGACAGAGGATATTCGCTGATGGAAATTAAAGCGGCAGGCTCGATGCCTTTATGGCTGGCAGAGCTTCTTGCACAGGGCGGTATAAAGCAGACATCGTTTTCAAAATACGGAATGGCATATATGACAATGCTCAGACGAAGCATGGGCATAAGAACGAAAAAAGTAAAAAGTGAGGTAACGGTAAATGTTTGATACGGTAATACAAGGAATTTTCAGCAGTACGGCTGATATAACACTGGGCGGCTTTCTTATCGGCGTAGGCTCGGCGCTGGTACTCGGAATAGCGATGGCTTTTATGTATATGTACAAAAACAAATACACAAAAAGCTTTGTTATCACTCTTGCCACACTTCCTGCGATAGTCAGCATAGTGATTATGATGGTGAGCGGTTCGATAGGCGCAGGCGTTGCGGTAGCAGGAACCTTTTCTCTTGTAAGATTCCGTTCTGTACCGGGTACGGCAAAGGAAATAGGCTCAATATTTCTTGCAATGGCGGTAGGACTTGCGTGCGGAATGGGCTATCCGCTGTACGCTCTTATCTTTGCGGTGATAATGGGAGTTGCAAACATAGTGCTTACCGCTGCCCCCTTCGGAGAATCAAAGAAAAACGAGTTTGACAGGGTACTGCATATAACCGTTCCGGAGGACCTTGAATATGCGGGAATATTTGACGATATATTTGTAAAATACTTATCACAGTACAAAATGATTCAGGTAAAAACAACGAATCTCGGCAGCCTCAACAAGCTGACCTATAACATCACGCTCGGCAAGGCAGGCTGTGAAAAGCAGATGATAGACGAGCTCAGATGCAGAAACGGCAATCTTGAAATAAACATAACTTCTCAAAGTACAGACGACAGAGAACAGCTCTGAAAAATGTTATGATACGAAAGGCGGTAATTTTATGAAAAAGAAAATCTTAGCTGTAACAATTGCTACAGCGCTTATAGTTTCATGCTTTACATCGTGCGGTAACAACACATCATCGGATTCACAGGCATCACAGGCTGAAAGCAGTACGAACGTCAGCGCTGACAGCACTTCTTCAGCTACAGATATAAGTTCGGCATCGGACAGTAAGACTTCTGACAGCGGTTCTGACAGCGATAAACAGCTTACAGCAGACGATATGTTCTCCGACCGTGATCTGTCGGGCGATTACTCGGAATGCACAGATATAACTCTCAGTGACAGTACGGCAAGCTGTTCTGACAGTTCTGTAACAGTTGCAGACGGCTCGGTCACCATAACCAAAGCCGGAACATATAAATTCAGCGGAACATTCACGGGTCAGATAGTCGTAAATGCCGGCGACAGCGACAAGGTACAGCTGGTGCTTGATAACGCAAGCATTACCAAAGAGGGAAGTGCGGCGCTTTATATTATAAATGCCGACAAGGTATTTGTGACAACGGTAAAGGGAACAGAGAACACGCTTTCAAGCACGGGTGAATTTGCTTCATCAGATGATGCAACAAATGTTGACGGTGCGATATTCTCAAAATCGGATATAACCTTCAACGGCAGCGGTACTCTGAACGTAAAGTGCGAAAGCAAGCACGGCATTGTAACAAAGGACGACCTCAAGATAACGGGCGGAACATATAATATCACCTCCGCATCACAGGGCCTTTCGGGCAAGGACAGCGTAAGAATCGCAGGCGGTAATATTACCGTTACATCCGGAACGGACGGAATCCACAGCGAAAACACAGACGATACCGAAAAGGGATATGTATATATTTCCGGCGGTACGCTGAACATCACAAGCGGCAAGGACTGCATTGACGCATCGGGTACGGTAGACATAAAGGACGGAGCATTCACCTTTAAGGCAGGAGGCGGTTCGTCCGAAAAGACAACAGGCGACAGCACCGAGTCATATAAGGGTATAAAGGCTGACGGCGTGCTGACAATATCGGGCGGTACTTTTGATATTGATACGCTTGACGATGCAATCCACAGCAGCGCAGATGTTACGGTATCGGGCGGTACACTTGGTATAAGTACGGGCGACGACGGCATTCACTCCGGCAACAACACGGTTGTCAGCGGCGGCGAGATAAACATCGCAAAATGCTATGAAGGTCTTGAAGGTCAGACGGTAACGGTCAGCGGCGGCAAGGTAACACTTACGTCATCGGACGATGGAATCAATGCCGCAGGCGGCGACAATCAGGGCGTGGGCGGAGGCTTTGGCCCCGACTCATTCTCAGCCGACAGCGAAGCTAAAATCACCATAACAGGCGGTGAAATACACGTCAATGCAAGCGGCGACGGACTTGACTCGAACGGCGATATTGAAATATCGGGCGGTACGGTTTATGTATACGGTCCTACAAGCAATGGTAACGGCTCGCTCGATTATGAAAATAACGCTGTGATAACAGGCGGTACGGTAATTATGGCAGGCTCAAGCGGTATGGCTATGAACTTCGGCTCGGAGTCAACGCAAGGTTCGATACTTGCAAGCACAGGTAACGCAAGTGCAGGAACTGTAGTAAAGCTCACCGATTCAAGCGGCAACGTAATTGTAGAGTTTACACCCACTGTATCGTTCCAGACCGTAGTAATAAGCACTCCCGATATCACATCGGACGGAACATACACACTTACGGTAGGCGACAGCACGCAGGAGATCACCATGTCCGGCTACATCTACGGTAGCGGAATGGGCGGCGGCTTCGGCGGAGGTCAGCACGGAGGAAACGGCGGATTTGGCGGAGGTAACCGTCCCGGCGGTAATAATCATGGCAGCTTTGGCGGAGGCAATCCTCCCGATATGAACGGCGGTCAGACAGCCACCGCATAAGACAGCAAGTAAAATCAATATATACCTTACAGTGAAAATCCCTCCGGACTTTTGGGTTCGGAGGGATTTGCTATTATTTTAGTCTGGAATAATGTAGTCTTTGCCTTCAAAGACGGGAAGGAAGTCACGATAAAGGGATAACGACACAACTAAAACAGGTCGCTTTGACGGAGATTAACCATCTTGGCGACCTGTTTTTTCATTCATCTTTTGTCAGAACTTTCTTCTGCCAGCATCTTTTTCCGCATTTTGGGCATTTCATGTACCGTGTGGTATTCATATGTATGGCAAAGGCCGTTTTCAATAGAGATGACGGCTTATATATATGACCACATTCAGCACACTCGTAATAACCGGTTTTTACTTCAATTCCAAGACCTATTAAAGCTGCTGCCACCACTATTACGCATCCGGACACGATTAAAACGATAGCGAGCGGATCATTCTCGCCATTTTTCAGCGCAATAATAGTTCCAGCTATTATCATGGCAAGACTTGCAACCACTCCGACTACTACAATATACGCTTCGCTGCGAAGGAGCCTTTTAGCGTATTTTTCATTTTCAGACTTTAAGCCAAGAATGACTTTCTCGGATTTTGCATTATAATCTTCCATCGTGATATGCTCGCCCGACAGGAGTTCATTCACATTGATTTTCAGAAGCTCGCACAGCTCCAGCATGATCCCGGAATCCGGCATCGACTTTCCGGTCTCCCATTTTGATACTGCCCGGTCACTGATTCCGAGCTTCTCGGCAAGGACTGCCTGAGTCATGCCTTGTTCCTTTCTGCAGGATGCTATGAATTTTCCGATTTTGATTTGATCCATATCTGGCACTTCCTTTCAGGTTTTAGCATAGCTGGTATCATCATGTTTTTACACGAACCGGTGGTTGATTTCAAACAACTCCACTACTGGTTGAGCTGTCGTTGTCCTGCCACTCGCCCGTTTCTTAAGCCTTATTCTTCGTAAGGTTCAATCAGCTGTTTTCCCGAGTCTGTCACCTGATAATACTTATCGTTTTCCGTATCTACCATAAGTACCGGAATAACTCCGCTGTCGAGAACAGTGCCGTCTATGTAATAGTGAGATTCTCCATCGAAATAAATGTCGTGGAAGAACTTGTCGCCGGATATTTCGGCGGTGCCGACATGACCTGCGACTACTTTCATATCAAGCCCCTCGATTTTGCCGGTTTCAGCGGGATATTTTGAGGTGAATACATCTTCTGATGTTTCCCATTCCCACATATCACCTGCTTCTTCATCAATACCGGCGTGAACGAAAATCGTGTTTCCCTCCACATAATACAGCGGAAGGGAAGAGAGCCAGTTGATATACTCGTCATCATCGCTCTCATCCTCCCACTCTTCTATACGGGCATATACAGAATTGTTGCTTATGGTTGACGATCCGTTGACTACCCATTCATCGTGGTTGCCGAGCAGAGCAATAATTCTGTCCGAACCGAAACGTTCCCGGAGCTTCATTATCCTGTCCAAAACACTACGGTTATCCGGACCGCCGTGGATATAATCACCGAGAAGAACGAGCTTCGCCTTGCCCTGTTCTATATCATCAAGAACAAGTGAAAGTGCGTCCTCAAATTCCGCAAGGCAACCGTGAATATCACTCATACAGTAAATTATCATTGTAAACTCCTTTCACGAGCAGCATTCTTTAGCGTCAGAGTATATGCCACAGCATATAAAACACTTATAGTCTGCTGATATGCTACATCTTCTTCATTCGTATTACCTTTACCTCTTACCGAAATATAATTGCCTTTGGAACAGTAACTATCTCCGGTTTGTATTTCTGCCACTCTTCATATTCTTTATTCGTGATTTGCTTCATACGTTACCTCTTGATTCTCAGTTCACATTCAATCTGCTTTTCTGCTTGGTGTTTTTTATGGCAAAGCCAATGAAGAATCCTACCGCTATGCCAATAAAATTACAGATCAAATCGTCGATGTCAAAACTCCTGCCAAATACCATCTGCAGCAGTTCTACAATGAATGGAACAGCGATGGCTACCACAAAGATGTTTTTTCTGTTGATTTTTTCTGTAACAAAAGGAAGAAAGAAACCCATTGGCAAAAACATCGCAATGTTCCCTATGAGCATTGTTTTTACCCAACTGCCGATAGTAAGCTCACCCGATAATGCCTTTATGAATGATGGTACTAAATTGAACTCGCCAAAGCTAAAAATCGGGAGCATCTCATCCCACCAGCCTAAGAATATACCGTCAAAAAAGCTCAACCAGAAGTTTGCAGGTAACACTACAAGGCTGATTAATCCCGTAAGATAACAGGAGAAAAGCAGCCTAATTATTTCTTTCAACCATTCAACTTTAAGATGGTTTCTTTTTATAATGGCTACTCTAATGATCACATATATGATTCCTACAACACAGGTTATTGGTACGGCTTGTAAGAAATAACCCGGCACCGAGCCTGAGTTCATTATTGATCTCAACCAGTTAAACATATTAAATGTCTCCTTAAATCTTGATTTCTCGCCGTCTGTTATACCGACGATGTATGAACATTTCTCCCGATTTTAAGCCGATTTTCGATTGTTCACGGAAACATATCACTCGTCACATTATGCCCAACACGCACAAACCGCACCGTTAAGCCGCATACCCCAATTTACTCTGATTTCCTTGACATCGAAACCACGCACTCCACATGGCTCGGTTGTTCAACGAAAAACATACTCACCCCCTATTATACAAGGGAATGGTGGAACGCACCTTTCTTCTTAAAATCTGGGGCATCAAGCCAGTTACAAGTTTGATATGCCTTATTGTTTGTATAAGCAAATTTACTGCCATTAAAATCTCTGCTTTCATTTTTGCAAACTGAAAGTTTCAAGTATTAATACTACACATTATTTTTTATCGCAATATATGCACCATAAATTGCAAGTAAAATGTAAGACACAAGACAAGTTATCAAAGCTATTGTCGGGTACTGATTACTTGTTGAAAAGCAAAACGGAATACCACATAGATTTATTATTAAATGTAGTATAATTGAAACCCAAAGGTTTTTACTTACAGCATAAACTGCCCCGAAATAAATGCCAAGCGCAGTTGCCCAAACTGTTTTGGCTGTTATTGTCACAATTGGCTGTCCCAAAGCTCCAAAAATATGTCCTAAACCAAATAATACAGAGGAAATTAAAATTGCATATAATGTTGCATTTTTTCTCTTTCCAAACCATATTTTAATAATATTCTGCAATAAACCTCTCAAATACAGTTCTTCCATAATGCCAACACCTATGTAATATACAAAGCCTTCAACAATAACTCTCCATATTGTTGGCTTGTTATCGAATGGTGTCAATCCGATACAGAAAGCAATTGTAACTAATGCAGTCGCAATTACCGCAGGTAATCCATATTTTTTTAGTCCCGATAAAACTCCTTTAAACTTTAAACCAAACTCCCAATCTTTTATAAAAATCTTTTTGCATATCCAACAAATTGCGAATGCCAATAAAAAATTCAACATCAATGTAATATAAATCGGGTTGATGTCTTTAATTTTTACATTGCAAAATAACACTGATGGCAAAGCGGTCATTTCCATAAATGTCATTATTAGTGTTAATGTAACTATCACTACGGTTGTACTTCTTTTTTTCATCGTTCCGTCTCTAAAATCTGAATATATTTCATGTTATTCATTGCGCTACTTTCTAACTAAATTAATTATATTATTCTATATTTTAGTCAATAATGCGACAGTTTCTATATGCCCCGAGACACCACTATTGATGTCCTGCGTTAATAGAAACTTGTCATTCATTTTTGACGTTAATGGAAACATCTCATTTACTCCAAATCTTGTGGGCATCAAAATCCTGCTTATTAGCCCAGCCGTTGTAGAACTGCTCTGCCATATTGCAGAGACGTTCGCATAAATAATCAATTGCGATACAGGTAATCACCTTTACTGTTCCATCCGGCTGTGTTTTATTTATATATGTGTATCCAGGTTTATAATCCTGATCGTCAGGTTTTAATAATTCGAAACTATCCACAAGTACTTTTAACTTCGGATTAGTAACTTCTGTATTACCATTATGCAAAACCTTACATCTTAGTGAGTAGCACATCTCGCCATCAAAAGTCTGAGTCTCGAATCCTGCCATCGGAAAATGGAAGTCATCATATTCAGCATGTGAGTTGAACCAATTAATATAGAGAGTTCTATTTCCATCCATTACAGCATTCTCTACCTGCGAACAGATATCCGGCAATGTTAAAGATAATGCCAGTGCTGCAAGATAACAATCCTTATCTAAGGCTTTTCGTATTTCTGAATACTATCTATCATTTTATTCTCCTAACTTATCATCAATCTAGTCTTATCGCAATTCGATGCTTTACTTTTTCTTCATAATAATCTGCATGTGCTATTTCCTCTTGTTTCCTTATTTCTTCACGCTGTTGCTTATTACCAACATATTCTGGATATGCAGACAGCGCCCTTTCAACTGAAGCAAGAATAGCACTAATTCTTACAGTCTTAAGTGCGCTTTTGTGTTCCTTGCAAATATACGCTGCATTTCCAGTTAACTTAGAACTGACCTTTACAACATGCAGTTGCTCTTCCGTTTCTTCTAATTCAGCTTCTGTGAAATGCTGGATTAACCAACCAGTAAAGTCCCAATTAGGATTTGCTGAAGATCCGTATATAGCAGTTTCACTTGGACCGTCATACTTTGGATAGTCTTTAGGAAGCAGAAAATATTTGCTCCACGATCCGTCGGAGGTAAGCATGCCTCGATGCATTACTTCTTCAACTTTATACTTCTTAGCGCACTCCTTGCACTCTATTATTACAGGCCCGTCCTGATATCTGTTCCAGTCATCGCCGTAGCTTTTCTGTGTTATCTTTCCTTTTCCACAAGGACAGACCGTTTGAGATGTACTCATTTTTTCCCAGCTCATTTCTGCTCCTCCTGCACCTTTTTCTTTCCATAGCTCTTAGGGAAATACTCCTTCCCAAGCTGCCACATATATTTATCGATCTCTTTCAGGTTATACCGGTCAAGACCATAGAAGGATCTGAAATCGATAAGTGTTCCTTTAAACTTTGCGCAATCCTTCAATTCCGGAGTCTTGAATGATGTGAACTTGTCACGATCCCGGAAGTAGCACAGCACCTTTTCCACGTAGCTATCGTAAATCGGATAATCCAGCGGTCTGTGATGGCTGCAATACTTTGTAGCAAAGGAGTAAAAGTTCTTCTCGACGCCGTTTATCGTTACCTTCTGTATATCAGATACAAGCGAAACATCGCCTGCCTTAAGTCTGGAATCTATGTCCAGTGATAGGATGTGCTTTGCCACCGGATACACGGAGAAGATATTCGTGCTATAAAAATCATTCAGTGCAACAACCTTCAACAGGATATCCAACATCTCTAAATTCTCAGGGCAAAGCTGGAAAAAGAGTTTATCCAGCGCATCTTCCTGCAGATGATAGTTTTCAAGTTCATCCCAGGCCCGCAGATAAAACTCTACCTGTTCAGAGGACGGCTTCGGCGCATTGATTTTTACAGTCCTCATGCAATCAATCCTCCTTCGGAACTGGGATATAAGCCATCTTGAGCGGAATCATCTTTTTATACTTATCACTCAGATTATGATAGTACTTCAAAATCAAATCTACAAGTTCAGTTCCATTGATTCCACGTATAATAGGTGTGCTGTCCAGATACTTCTGAGCGTTCTTCGTATAATTGGACAGCGTCACGAATAGTCCATAGTCGCCCTCTCGCATCGCACCTTTCAGAGACTGGATGGTTGCTTCCTTAATATCACTATCCTGACTCTTTACCTGTACCAGAATACGAGGTGGTAGCTCATCCTTATATGCTGTAATATCGATACCGCTGTCTCCGCCATGTGTAGAAACTGTGGTATGATAACCCATAGCTCTTAACAAATCAGCTACGAACTCCTCCAAGTCATATCCCTTGAGATTTTTGCTGAGTTCCTTCAGGATAAAGTCTCTCGTTGCCTCTATAATCTCATCGGCTGTAGCACCGACGCTCTCATCCTCGTCTGGTCCGGAAGTCATGGCATTTTTCTTAAATCCCTTATCTAGTGCCGCAAGATACTCATCTGCATAATTCTTTACTGCGAAGAATGACATTGCTGAACCAACTTCATACAGTGCACCCTGTGAAAATGAGGTTCTTGGCAGATGTTTTAACCATTTTACTTTATGCTGCTGTACATATTCTGCTGCTTCCGGATGATATTCGTATCCACCTTCAACCACACCGATATTTATCTGACGGTCAATCTTTGATGGAAATACAACGTAATCGCCAATCCCGACCTCATGTGTAAATCGATATAACATACCAGCACCGTTTGCGATGCTGCCCTTCTTGGCATCTGGATATACTTCTGTATATTTTTCCTTGAAGGCATCACGGTCAGCCTGAATCAAACTCAGATCGCCCATGTCCTTCCAGCCAATAGCTATTACATCCTGATGCAGAAATAAATTGTCGTCTTTTGTATGGATACCCCATATTCTTTTTTCTTCGCTAGGCATATTTCTGCACCTCCTTACTCTACACCCAGTGCTTTAAAAACTGCGTCCTCCGCACTGCTATAGAAAATCAAATTAAAACTTCCAATCAGGTCTGCTGGTACAGTTCCAAGCTCTGCTGCCGATGTAATTGGCAGCAGTACTCTCTTTGCACCACTGTCCAAACATACCTGCAATGAATTTGCCAGCTCATCTACTTTCATCATGGTTCCGCTGATACTAATTTCACCAAGTACAGCAAGGCTGCTGAGTGTTGGTTTCCCAAGTGCAATGGAACACATCGCAATCAATGTAGGAAGGGCTAGCTTTCCTGTCATGCCAATGCCCTGCAAATCCTGATAATTAATGATATAGTCTTTCGTTGTAGTACTTATAGAACCACTGATACGGTTTCCATTTGCTTTCAAGAAGTTGAAAGCCGTATTTGTGGATTCTTTTGCATCACGGTCACTACCAATACCTGTTCTCTCAAATTTCCCATTACCCGGAAGCATCTGACTCTCTAAGCGAAATACACCAAGCATGCCACTCTTGCCCTGAGAAACAGTATAAATCTGTCCCGGATTGCACATTCCTTCTGGGATGAGCTTACCACCGCCTTGCTCAGGAACAGAAACATAATGTTCCTCAAAGGTCTCATTGTCTATGTAGGAGAAGTTTACATCGTAGAACTCCATGCCTCCCAGCTTCTTCAGCTGCTCCTTAACACGGCGACGCATCTCCAAGGAAATCCGGAGAACTTCTTCTACTTCTTCTTTTGTAAAGCTTCCATCCGGATAGAGAAGCTTCAGATATCCATCTGCCATTCTACGCACAGCAATAGTATCTCTCTGATTGAGGTTCTTGCCGAGACGGAAATAATGGTCAATAGCATCACCGTACTGCGCCTTACGTAACTCACGAATGAACTCTGCAAGATAGTCGCTAATGAATCCATAATCATTTGTAAAATGCTCCGGACGAAACTTCGGGATTTCCCATCCTGGCAGATAGCAATGTATACGGTCAAGAAATGCAGTATCTGTTCCCATTTCCGGAGGGAACGGGTCAAATAGGCTCGAAGTCTTCAGAAGTACATCTACGCTCTGATTGATATTACCAACAAATACCATAGAAGCGGATGCTGCCTTTTCTTCCTTGCCTCGTGCAAAGGAACCAGATGCCATGTAATCTTTCATAATCTGCACGCCATCTTTATCCTTGAAACGAATGCCTGCAACTTCATCAAAAGCTACGCAATCCCATAATCCAACCAAGCCCACAGTCTTACGGCCCATGTTATAAAACAGGTTTGCTACTGTAGTTTGGCCACCGGATACAAGGATACTGTTCGGAGAAATCTCCTTATAAAGATGCGACTTACCGGTGCTTCGAGGACCCAACTCACAGAGGTTGAAGTTGTTCTCAACCAGCGGGATCATACGAGTCAAAAGAAGCCACTTCTCACGATATGTCAATTCGTCTGGCTCCATACCAATAGAACGCAGCATAACATCCAACCATTCCTCCTTGGTAAAAGCCTGACGTCCCCTCTTCAAATCCTCGATATCAATATGAGGCATCTGAATTGGAGTCAGCTTACGAATGCTGATTGGAGATATGTCTTTCTGCTTTTTCTGCTTTGATTGAAGTGTATTTCCATCTGCGTCGATGATTCCGAAGTTATTATCGCCTTCGGTCTCATAATCCAGCTGAACGATACACCAGATACCGCCGCAAAGAAGTCTGTCGTACTTTTCCGGGTATTCATCCGTGATGGGAATATTGGCTAATCCCAAATTGGAAAACTCCGCAAAGAAGCAGTCCTTCTTAATATCCAATCGTACCGTTACCATGTCAATGATGGTATGACTACCTCGACTTCTAAGACGAGACAATACCTTCTGCGCTTCATCCGGTCTTACAAAGTTATCGGCAAGGATACGCTTTACATTCTGCACGCCCTGCTCGATAACCTCATCATCGTCTGAACTGCAATATTGCCCCAGCAGGAACTCAAGGACATAAACCGGCACATTTGCACCTTCCTTGATTTTCTTAGTCAGATCCTTTCGGACAATCTTACCATCAAAGTTTTGACGCAGTTTGTCCTTTATAATTTCACGAGAGCTTGCGCCCACTTCAAGATTGTCACTCATTACTGCTCCTTTCGAGCAAGCCCTTAGCTGAAGAAATTAAACTCATCTACCGCAAATGCGATATCAATCTGGAACTCTTCTTTTTGTGGCATCTGCAGACCTGTTTCATCTGCGATGACTAAGTAGTAGCTTGCTCTGTTATCATATTTCAGTGATTTCAGATTGAAACTGCAGCGGAATGTTCGTTCCTGTCCATTATCACTGGTCTTATCTGCGATAATTTTTGCTGTATCACTTATCTGCTTTCCATTAGAATCAACAAAGTACAACAAATAGTTTGCTGCGCTGCGGTTATCGCCAACCGCATCCTTCTGATAGAAGTTCAGTGAGAATATCATATTGCTGATTTTACGGTTTGCAGAAAGAAGTACTACTTCTACCGGCTTCGTGTCATACTTAGCCTTATTGCGCTGATAAGCCTTGGAATCGTTACGAAGATAATGATATTCAATAACCGGAACCACCATCTCCTGAAGGCTGATGCCACCATGCACGAAATTGAGTCCTCCGCCTTTCTTCTTGATACGGACGCTTTCTCTCGGTGCAAATGCATCGTAACCATCATCCATAAACTTCACCGGAAGTAAGTAGTCTGGAGTTGCTCCCTTACGGGTAATCAGATAACGACGGTCAATCTCTACATCCTGCTCACTCGGTGTTGTCTTATCCACCTTGGCATCCTCAGACAGAGGACTGTAGGTATAGAGGAATCCGTGGTCAGCAGTAATGTAAACACGAGTACCACTAAACTCATTACGGATGATTCTCACAATATTTTTGATTTCTTCGATTGCATCATCACATGCCGGGAATACCATGCTGTCAGAAGTATGGCTTGCCTCATCCACCTTGTCATGATAGATGTAAACGACATCCATACCCTTAACCAACGCACTTCTCTCCGCACGCTTCATCGGTGCAATATCTTTATATTTCAAGGCTACGCTATTAATGTTTGTGGCCTTGAGAACTTTATCTCTGTTACCTGCATCTGTAGACATTCCGTCTGCAAGAATCTGCAAGTCTCCATTGCTGCGCTCACCCACAGATAACTGCTTATGTGGAAGCAATGCGGCCATACCAAACTTTGTGATGGTCGGGAAAATACCTGCACAAGAGCCAAGAGAAACCTTACTCTGCGTCTCACGACGGAGCTGCTCTGCCAGAGATGCCGCCACCTCATATCGAAGCGCATCAGAGATAATGACGAATACACGATTGTCCTCGCCCTTTACCTTCTGATTATAGAAGTCTTCCTGCTGAGGAACTTCCATGATGCGTCCATATTTCTTCAACTCATCTGCACAGGCATCAGACCAATTGTTACCCAACTCACCAAGGAACCAGTGTGTATAAAGGCCTTCCACCTTATCGGTCACCTGCTTGAAAAGGTCATCCAGATGGTCGTTGCCCACTGTCAGGCTCTTTCCAAACGCTAAGTGATAGTGGCGATAATAGGTATCCATACGGTAGTAATCTTCTGTGTACTCTTTCCAGATATTTCTTGCCTCTACGGTATGGAAGCCTGCAGAATGCTCCAAGAAGAACGACTGCATTTTTGCTACCTGAAGAATACCCTCATAGTAGCATTCCACATCATCGTACCACGCCAGCGTTCGACGTTTCTCGACCGTATTTGTAATCACATCTACATTGATTATATGATTGCTGATTTCAGTCATGATCTGAGTCAGGATGCATTCATTCACACAAGGAAATACCTCTATGCCCACCAAATCATCCAATGGCACCTGCTTAAAGCGTTTTCTGAGAATAAGCTCTTCTTCTACGTTTCGCAGGATTTCGACAAGTTCCTGTCTATTCTCTCCTGCGATCCATTCAGATACGAAGTCATAGCACCAAGCCTGATGTGGTGTGGAAATGAAGCTATCAAGTCCCGACAGATACTCCATACGAAGTGTTCTGGTCGTTGCTGTAAGCAAGATATGCGTTACCAGCTTGTTAATTGTAGAACTTTCGCCCTCAAAGTATCCGGTAGCCTGCTTTACAAGTGCCCAGAACGGGGCTTCGGCTCCATAGTTTACAAGGCTTTGGAATACCTCGTTGGTTTCCATATCAGTTCCACCGCTGATGACAGCTTTTACAATACTGTCAGGCTGTGCATCATCGGTACCGCAGATAGCCGCCATAACAGTAAGATGCATCTGCGATGGTGTGCTGATGCCTTTATTCAGTTTTGCGAATGTTGCTCTTCTGTTCTGTGCTCCGAAGAATTTCTTATAGGTCTTAACAAGTCTACGGAAATCAGGCGTTGCCGGAAGGTCAATCTCATTCATCCAGATAGACACCAAATCAGCTCTGAACTCTTCACTGTAAAGTTCGATATTCAAAAGCCAGTCATCTTCCTGCGACTCATAAGAAATCGGACTGTAAACCAGATAGTTACCGGTGGTATCATCCACATTCAGTAGCTTCTTGGCTGCAAAATTGTTGGTACCTGTAAGCACCAGCAGCTTTGCATTATCTATCTGGATGTCGTCCAGCTTGTCCTCAAACTCTCTATCCTCATCATACCAGAATATGATACGACGCTTATAAAACTCCGGCAGCGGTGCAGCAAATCGCTTATTCAAATCTCGGATTATTGTTTCTAAATCCATACTGGCCATGCTGCCACCTCCTTATTTAATCTTCGCCAGCACATCCTGGAACTTAGCGTAATTCACCTTCACACCATCATCAAGGTCAATGGAAATCATTTGGTCTGCAAGGTGATGAATCTTTTCTTCGTACTCGTGAATTTCCACAGCTTGATCGTTCAGTGTTTTGAGCTGCTTATTCAGCTTAACTCGTTCACCGGTGGAAGCATTTGCAATACGTGTCTCCAAATCAGCGATTGCAGTACGGTAACGAGCCTGCTGTTCATGCACATAGTCGGTACGAATACGGGCAATGGTGTCCGGTTGATAGCGGTGCATATAGATCAGCGCCTTGAAGCCGTTCTTCTTGCCGCTGTCAAACAGCCAGTATATCGGGCGTTTCTGATAAATCTTGCAGTGGTCGGAGTAGAAGTCATTCAGGAAGTAATTCCGAATCACATCCTTCGGCTGACCCTTGCCGCCCAGTGCATCGGCAATGAATTTCAGGTTTTCGTCCAGCGTATCCTTACCATACACTACTTCTACGAACTTCGCAAAACGACCGACGATGTCATCTTCAAAATACTCGTCATCGCTGATAGGTATAATATTATCCTTATCCGCTGCAAATGTTGAATACTTGGAATCATCCCATTCACCACCTGCATAGACAAGACCGTCCACATCCAGAGAGTAGCGCCCGAACATACAGCCCACGGCGTAGGAGATAAGCGAAACGATCTCGTCACGCATAGTGCGGACATAGTTACTGCCATTCATGGATTCGGGTACATCATCCTTGCTGTCAAACACACGATGCACGGTCACATCCTTATCCGCCACATCCGGCGTCAATTCGTCCTGCAAGCCGTAAATGTCAATAAAAATGCGGTTGAGTTCTTCTTCGTTCTTTTTGAGCTGCAGAAAGCGGTCTTCGCATTCCTGCTTCCAAGCAGCGTATTTATCGGAAATCAGTCTTCCCATATCAATTATTCCTCCAAAAGTTCCGCCGCCCTCTTGCTTACGGCATATTCAATCAGTTTCACTCTGTCTTTGTCAAGATTATACCTGCTGTGTTTAGGCAACTTAAAGTTTAATAACTTTCTGACTGCGTTTCGATTATCGTGCGTTAAAACTTTTTTTGCCTCCGATACGAAATCGTCATAAACACACGGTAGCTGTGTTTTAGCGTATTTCCAAAAGCTTTCTTTGCTTTTAAGTGCGTCTGTGCCGACAAGGTTAAACAAGCTGTTTCCGTGGTCAAACAGAGGTGCCGGAGCTATAATTTTGTTTGTATGACTGTCAATAAGAAATCCGAAATTGCCGTAATGTCTGTCCGTGTTAAAAATCAATGCGTCAAAGATAATCATATCGTTTAATGCTTTCTCAAATTCAGCACCTAAGTTTTTATAATAATCTCTTACCGCCTTCATTCCTCCGGAACGAACGATTCTTCCCACCGGTACAAATGAAACATCCTTGCTTGTAAACAATTCGCAGGTTGAACACAATATACCTTTCCACTTTGAAATACTATACGGTATAGCATCAACGCCGAGAATTTTACCTATTTGATAAGCATAAAATTCCGAATACGGCTCGTTGCCGGTGTTGGATGCACCTTGTGTTCCGCCTTTGTATAAAAGAATTTTGCCCTTTTCCCTGCGCCAGCATTTGGGCAGTATACCGTTCGTTGTAAATTCAGGGCTTGATGTAAGCCCTGAAGCATTACCGCTTCCGTATCCGGTAAATGCTATTTGCCCCAAAATACGGCTGAATCTGTTATCGTACAAATTTACGCTGTCAAAATCATTATTATTGCTTTCGGATTTAAGCCAATAACAGTCGTTTAGACTCAGACCGCTTGACACGCGAATAATATCAAACGGACGGTTTATACTTAACCCCATTGAAGACAGCAGAGTGTCAACATAAGCACGATTTTTCGGGATAGAACGGTGCTTTATCCATGATTCAACGGCTTCTGCCGACACTTCCGCTAAATCAAGTGGAAATAATTCTCTGTTTTCATCGTGTATCTTTATTATTTTTACGCCTGCCTCTGCCTTGTTTTCAGCCGAAAACTCAATAAGCGGCGTGTCGAAATGCGTAAGAGTATAAATCATTTTGCGACACCTACCTTTCAATATTAATTTTATTATTTTAAAAAATTATATTCATCGGTAACTGCTAAATCAGCGGACTCCGCTTGAAGTCCCATGAAGTTTCAAAAGAATCCCAGTCCTCTTTTCCAAACTCAATATTAGCATCAACCAGCTTGATAATATTACCATTTTGCCTTTCATCTGAGATAACAGGCAATGAAGCAATGTGTCCCGCCTCATAATTTAATGTCGGAGAGATTGCTGCAAGTATACTTTTCGCCACATTTGAGTTTATGAATCCAAAATGATATTTCATGATCTCGTCATTTTTATAGAAAATGCAGCACCCGGCAACATCGAAGATGAAACCTTGAGGGTAATACCGAAACGCTATGCTGCCACTGGAAATTTTCGACCAACTTAGGCATGGCTTAAAGTACTCACTCATGCTTTTTATCGTTCGTGTTGCTGTCTTATATAGAGAAGTCGCATATGCTTTTACTTCAAGCCCATCGTCTTCGTAGTTAATGACATAGTCGATGTTTCCGTACCATTTTCTAAACTCTCCGCCTTTATTATAAGGATACCATTTCTTATGTATCCGAATCGCGTCTTCTGCGGAAGCGCAGTTTAGCCCCAAAGAATGATTGGAAACCTCTGTCCACAGTCGCAGGAATCTGTTATTATCAGACGTCGCCATACCTTGACGTGTGTCTCCATTTTCTTTCAGCACCGTTCCAAGTGAGAAATCGTTGACCATATTTGTACTCAGCCAATAAGCAATCGGAGACCCCGGAATTTTGGAGAAGTTATCTGTGCTCACCTGCGCAAAACGGTTTTCATGTATAGGGAACTGTTTTGGCGTATCATTTTTAATATCCTGTAATTTGATTTGATTGTAGGTTCCCTTATACCCATTGATGGCATTATTCCGAAAAACCGTTACAGCCGTACCAAATGCAATACCCATCACCATGTTTTCCATGTGCATTAAGTTTGTAATTGTCTTAGTTCGCAAGGCTTTTGCTCGCATTTTCTCAAAACTGGAAAGGAACATCCAGCTTTGCATTGTAACCATACAGTTAAACCGATTGCGTTTTATCATGCCGTTACCGTGTTCAATAAAGCAAGAAAACAAGTCACTTTTGCTGTCAGGATAATTCTTCTTTACAAAATCCGTCAGTTTTGCACCCATACCGGAAGCCCCCATATACGGCGGATTCGTCACCACCGAATCGTACTTCTGTACCAGTGCTTCTGCCACCTGCACCAACGGCAGTAATTCTCTCAATGCTGTCTCACGGGACATATTTATATCTTCCGTAATCTCTGCAAAGCGGTCATACAGCGCAGACCACTCCTGTTGGCTAACCGTGATAATCGAACCGTATTCCTTTGCATCATGCAGTTCGCTGATGATGGTATCCATAGCTTTTTTCAGCTTGGCATCGCCATTGCAGAAATACTCCAACGCAAACGAATCCACATGGTTGCTCTCCGCAATGGCGTACACATGGGGCTGAATACCACGGCTGAAAAAGCGGCGGTCATATTGACAGGCTTTCATCATTACCGCAAAGTAAGCCAGCTGTGCCGCACGGTCATCAATATCCAAGCCGTACAGATTGTTCTCCACAATGCTTGCCACCGCTTCACGGGTGGTATAACCGTAGGATTCATAGATCTTCATCAGCACATCGAACATATACGCAAGGATATGACCGGAACCGGAGCAAGGGTCAATCACTTTCAGCTGATCCGGTGTCAGTGCGGCGTATTCCTTACGAATCTCGGCAAGCTGTGCCTGCACTTCCGGTTCCTGCTCGGCTTCTTCCAGATAGTAGTGCCATTTGGTATCTTCCGGGTCACGGTTTCCGGCAACATAAGCAGACTGTTCTTCCTCGGTAGGAAGAAGCTGTTCTTTCACATCCGGATGTCCCTCCAGCCACAAACGACCAAGAGAGTTCTCGACCATGTAACGAACGATCCAGTCCGGTGTGAAAAGCTGGGTTGCTGCAGGGATGTTTTCTTTTGTGATTTTCACATTCTTTTTCAGAGCGGCGAAAACATCATCTTTTTTCTCACTGTTGTAATACTGATACAGCCAGCCGATGATCTGGACAGCATCCTTCCAGTCATCCTCCGGTATCAGCTCGATCATCTGCTGAATCACACTACCTTCACGAAGGAGGTTGTCCGGGAACAGAAGCTCGGTATAGTCAGCAATTTTCTGAAACATACCCGGAAGCACACTATTGAGAGCATTGCACTGCGTGATCAGAAGATACTTATACAATTCATCATTGTCATTGGCTTCCTTATAGGCGTAGACTTTCTCCATATCAAGTCCATCCAGCTCCAGATGAATGGCTTCGGAGATAATCTGCGGCTTGAAGTTGTTTTCCTCGTCCGTGAACACACGCACATGGGATGGGAGGTAGCCGTTGACCTCCATAAAACGCAGGGCAGAGAAGCGGTTGAACCAAGTGTAGGCAACCTCCTCCATAACCTGCTCATATCCTTTTTCTTTAATCTGCGCAATCAAGGCAGCTCTCTGCTTCTTTTCGGTAGAAGAAAGCAAATGCCCACCCACACTATCGTCATTTGGATTTCCGACCTCTTTATCGGAAATACCGTATTTCAACGCTCTCTGGCTCACACGGGAGATTAATTCCCGGCGAGCTTCAGTGGCGAATTTTTTTATCGCATTCTTGTTCATAACGGTCTCCTTAGCTTAATTTGATTCCGTCGCAATCCTTCATCATTGCAGTGAGGTACGCTCTCATTCGTTCAACATAGGCATCGATATCTTCCTGACTTTCCAAAGTCTTAGAAGGGAATGCCGCCTGACGGTATACATTCTTGATAACCTTCTTCGGAGCCGGAGGAGTTACTGCTCCACCTTCATTCGGTTTGACGGTTGGTGCAACCGGAGTCTTTGGATGAACGATACCATCTATTTTATCGACTGTGTCATCCTTATATTCCCACATCTGAGGTACCAGACCATCAAGAAGCTGCAGGCTTTCCAGCTCTGCCACTCTTGCTTTCTGCTGATCAAAGAATTTATCTGCACGCTCAGATATTGCTCTGGCATCATAAACATCACCGGCAAGAGTATGGATTTCTGACAAGCACTGACGGATGATTTCAAGGATCTCAGCACGCTTTGCTTCAAGAAGCCTTCCGTGACCCTCACGAACAGTATCCATCAATCCGTTCAGTTCAGGGATTCTCTTATAAACGCTACTCTGTCCGGCATTCCCTACGGTAATCTTACGAATCTGATTCAGTGCCTGATTTGCCTCCTCTTCCTTCTGAAGATAAGAGAGGTCGTTTCTCAGCTCTGCTTCCATACGAACTGCTGCATCGAACACCTGCACCTGATTCTTGAAGAAACCTTCAACGTTCTGCATGTCATTCTTATTATCAAGGAGGCTGCCTTTCTCCTTCAGAAGTCTGTCAATCAGAGCTGTATTATCCTTACGCTGAGAAAGCACGCTTTCCATTAGGCTGAGAGCTTTTGTCACAAGGTGATGGTCAGGATATTTATGACCCTCATAACGTTCATTCAGCTCCTCATAGTGTGCCTTCTGTTCTTCAAACTTCTCAACAATATATCCAACTATTCCGTCTTCATCATCCGGTACGTCCATTACATCGAAGTATTCACGCAGCAATTCTTTGACGGCACGCATCTTAGTTGCCGTAATGATCTGACGCTTAGAGATGCTTGTTCTGCCAATCTCACTCTTCTTACGAAGCATATCCGGAAGTTTTGGATTACCCGGCTGGATAGTTTCGCCACCGTACTTAATCGTGACCTTCTGGTCGTAAATCAGCATCGCAGCCACAACCGCAATGTCGATTTCCTTCCATCCATAAGGGATCGCCTGATAGCGGCTCTGTACATCTGCCATCGAAGTAGGAAGATTTTTTGCGTACTGCATCTCAAGATACTCTTCCATCTTCACAGCTGCATCATGGTTTGCTTCAAGACCAGCCATAACACCGTTCAGATGTTCACCCTGCAGTACTGCCAATATATCAGCGTCTGTATCTGCATTCTTTGTAATAAGACCAAGTTCACTATAAACATGAGTAACTAAATATTCCAGTGCTTGATCCAGCTTGCTCTTGGCATCGCCGCCCTTAATCTCGATATGCTCTCCGTCCACATAGAATTCAGCACCGATGATAGCCTTCTTCAAATCTTCCTCTGCAGATGCTTCATACTTGTTAGCCTCATCCTGATGATTTCGAATGATGTCCTGTACGGACTTCGGTAGCTGTGCTACATTATGCTGCTTTACATATTTACGCACTTTCATTGCTTTTTCCAATGACTCGTAATATGGTGTTTCAGCAAGTACAACGATCGCCTGATTCTTAGATTCTGTCATAAGACGAAGTTCACTCTTCTCGACAGTGTCTGTTGCTACCGTCATGATGCGAAGTCTCATTCCCCCTGTTACCGCACCAATGCTTGTAGTGTCTACCATCTGGTCAAATGGAAAATCGTACTTTCCGTGACGATATTTCTTTGTTGTATAAATATCAGCAAAAATCATCTGACCGATACGCTCCACGATTGCAGAGGTATCGACCTGAGTATTTTTGTAAATGTCTCTTTGAATATCCTGCTCTTCATCAGTCAGGAAATTATAAGTGTCGCCGGTTCTTCCGATATAGTTCTGGCTAAGCAGACGGTCGAGACTGCCACGTATCTTTTCACGCATCGTAATCTTATCCAGACGGATATCATTGGCCATAAGGATTACGATGTTGTCAAGATTAGCCGGAATATCATCGACATAACGAATAAGGTACAAGAGCTTTAATACGTCCACATCCTGCTGCTCAATGCCATCTCCGTTATCTGCTGCCTTCTGGCAACGTTCAATAACACGACGAATAGAACTGTCAAGGAATGTATGTACGGTATCGTAGAACAGGTAGAACGGCGCTAAAGCATACTCGTCCTTATCCTGAATCTTCTGCGCCGCTTCCTGGAATCCTGAAAGCATCGAACGCTCGCCACCGGAAAGATGCTTACCGGAGTTACCATGTTTACGGATTTCAGCAAATACTTTCTGCATGATAATGAACTGGTAAGGTACGAACGGGAAGTTTCTGACAAAATCCTGCGGGCCGGTATATCCCTTAATGTCCAACATTGCATCAGTAAAGCTGAACAGATTACGAAGAACGGAATCATTCTGGCTATATACCCGTTCCAATGCCGGTTCCACTTCAGGTTTTTTCTTCAAAATACGTTTCTGGATAACTTCGTCTGCGGAAGAAGAAGTCAGCGAAAGTCTGGTCTTGAAACGGGCCTGAATACGAGAAAACTCATTTTCACGAGCCTTGATGATTTCATCAATAGCTTCCTGACCGGTACAAACAACCCAAATCTTACCGCCGCACTCACTGCCGATTTTCTCAACAAGAGACTGCAGGTTAATAAGAAGGTCTGTATCGCCGCCTACATACTGACCAACCTCATCGACCATAAATAGCAAGCGGAAGTCATCCGTCTTATTGTCCACATAGTCTTTCATCTCAGAAACAAGCTGTGCGATGCTGGTCTCTACGGTCTCGGTTCCATTGAACCAGTTTCGTGCAGCATCCTCGCTCATACCGAGAACCTCTTTCAATGTATCAACAACATCGTCTTCAAAGAAAGCAAAGGCATCTCTTGACTCAAGCCAGGGACCACCGTTTTTCTCCTCAAATACACGACGGAACTCTGCTGTCTTGCCACGCTTTTCGATGAACTGCTCCAGCTTTGCCACCTTAAGATTCTCTCCATAGAAACCAAGGTAGTTATAAAACATCTTTGCAAAAACACGAAGAACAGCAGTCTTGTCCTTGTTGATGGAACCCTCAATATCGATATTGAAAAGGATAGTATCCGTATGACCCTTAGTAACGGAATCAATCAACATGAATGTTGCCGGATCATCCTCAAATTTTTTACGAAATCGTTCTACTGTACGAACACCCTGTACCTCCTGATTAGCAAGCAGGTAGGAGAGCATTTTCAGGAAGTGAGATTTACCACTTCCAAAGAAACCGGAAATCCAGACGCCAATATCTGCAGTGCCTTCATGAAATGACTCTCCATAGTTATTAAAGAAAGTAATGAAGTGCTTCTTCAAATCTTTGGTGATGACATACTCATCCAATTCCTGAACAAGAACATCAGTAGCATCTTGGTCTACTTTAACGACGCCATTGATTTTACGATTAATATCCTCTTGGAATAATTGTTCAATAACCATTGCTGTTCCTCCTTAAATTACATTGAAAGCTCGGTAGTAAGGATTTTTCTTCAGGCGATTGAAAAGCTGCACATCACGGCCATCATAATTGCCCGGATAGAACACCAGAATCGGAACATCTGGAAATTCTGGCTGCATCGCATTTAAAAGGTCATGGACTCTGATAAACGGAAATGCATCTCCCACTCCTGTGATGACAAGTACGTCACCAGCTTCATGCGGTTCATATTTCATCTTATTTACAAAAGCTGTATTATTAGCCATACGGCTCATCTGGTCTCGAATAAATTCTTTACCTTTTTTCTCTTCCATCGCAGGTATTGTTTTTGCGATGCGCTTATCTTCACAGATGGAAAGAAACACTTCATATAAGTTATGTTCTATCAGGTGACAGTTCATTGACTGATCTGTCATAATCTGCTCGATAAAGTGTCTGACCATCATCTCATCTGATGGGTCATAACAGAAGATTCGTATATTTACCTCATTGCTTAAACCTTTGCCTTCAAGAAACTCCGGTTCCTGCATTAAGGCTCTGAGGTTATCTAGTCTTTCTTTCAATTCACTCACTTGGGCCTACCTCCTTACGAAAAGCAATTGAATGCAGGAAGAGCAATCTCATCACCATTTTCACGGATTGCATTCTCAAGCACCGGATGAAGCCATACCGGGTTGAGCTTTGTCGCTCTAATGCTATCGATATACTCATTCTCCACCAGCATCTTTGCAATGACCTGTTTCAACTTCGTAACTGTGGAATCGCTCCATGCTGCCACCCGGTCATCCTGCTCCTGCAAGCGTAGAAAATAGCTGTTCAAGTCTATTTTACCGAAAGTAGTGTCCGATAATCTGTACTTCTCACCGATGACTGTAATCATAAAATCCCAAATCAATCGGTACTGTTTCATCATGGCGTACAGACATATCTGCTTTGCCACATCAGACGGTTGTGTTGCGATTGCCTCCACCAGAGAATTATCTTCAAGTGCATCCAGTCTTCTCAGGCAGGAAAGTGCCATCTTTCTCACCGACTTTTCTGTCGGATATTGAAATAAATTATCTGAAACGATACGTTCTACTACTTCTTCTGAGCTGCATCCCTCATGGAGCAACTTGGCAGTAGTTCGCACTTCATAAAATAAAAATTGTTCTCTTGTTATGGCAGCATTATATGGGCTTACTGCCTGTAGAGCTGCTTTGTTATTTCGCTCCATCCAAATCCTCCTAACGAATTTTAATCTTCGTTATTCTTAGTTTCTTCATCTGGCAAAGTCTCTAAAATATCACTAATCTGACAATTCAATGCCGTACATATTCTCAAAAGCACATCTGTAGTAATATTGTCTCCCTTACCCAGCTTTGCCATTGATGCAGTACTGATTCCACTAAGTTCTCTCAGTTCTTTTTTATTCATGCCCCTATCAATAAGCATTTTCCATAACGGGTTATAACTGATACGCATCTGGTACCTCCATTTATTATGACTCTTCAATCACACCGGTTTCTGTAGCAATTTGTTTCTCTCTTGCTGCTTTCTTTGCCCACGACCATCCAAATAATTCTCCTCCGTTTTCATGAAGTTCAATAATCTTAGTCGAATAGACAATGTCACGTGTCACATCATAAAATGTATCTTCTTTATCAAATGCAATAAAAATCTGCTTTTCACTCTGGTTGTATAGCTCCATGATTTTATCTATAGGCAAGTCTGCAATATTTTTGAAAATATTAGAGTCATGTGCTATAACCGGTAGCTCCGTGAGCCGTAAGAGTGCAAGGTCAAAAATAATTAATCCCTTGAAGTTCGCACCTGCTCCGGTGTCGTCTCCTGTCCAAAATTCATAAGTTGGCTTTCCACTTCTGGAATTTCCAAATTTTATAGCAGGTGTACAGATGGGTCAATAAATGTCACTTCATAATTTGCTCCGAGCTGTCCTCCTACATTCACAAATAACGGTGTGCTGCAGCCATCATTCGGACAAACACCTCCATTTTGAATCAAGCGTGTACAACTGTGTATAAGCATGTACAGCATTGTTCGGTAAAAAATGCACTTTCCTATATACTTAAGTCATAGGAAGTGAAAAACGCATCTGAATATAGATACACATTTTAATAAGTATATCACAGAGTTTTTCGTTTGTCAAATTTGTGTTTGTCATCGCAAATTTTTGTTCAGCGATACAGCAACATAATTTCACTCATTCATTTCCTATATTAATCACTTCAGCAGTTTGCGCAGACAGCTTTCCAGTGCTGACGTGACTTTTCAATTAAATATATTGCTCCCATTAACCGGAAATCCAGGTGGCACACATGAAATGGAAATTTTTCCTGACCGTGGTATCACTATACCCTTTTGCCGGTAGCATCAAGGAACCTCCATCTCGGATTGAGAAGATGGAGGTTTTTATATGTCAAACAGTGCAAATCAGAGTAAACGGCATCGTATGATTATTACCAAATCCATCAGCCGATTTGCACGAAATACGCTTGACTGCTTTAAATACATACGTCAGCTTACGGAGCGTAACATTCCCGTATTCTTCGAGAAAGAGAACATCAACACCCTAGACGCAAAGGCGAGGTTCTGCTTACAATAATGGCTTCGCTGGTGCAACAGGAATCGCAGTCGCTTAGCCAGAATGTGAAGCTTGGCTTACAGTTTCGCTATCAGCGTGGGGAAGTGCAGGTAAACCACAGCTGTTTTCTAGGCTACACTAAGGACGAGAACGGCAGGCTTGTGATCGACCCGGAACAGGCAGAGGTTGTACGGAGAATCTACCGTGAATACCTTGACGGCTACAGCACCGATAAAATCGCCGCCGGTCTGGAGCGTGACGGAATACTCACTGGCGCGGGGAATCCTCGTTGGCACACAAGCACGGTTGCAAAGATACTGCGCAACGAAAAGTATATGGGTGATGCGCTTCTGCAAAAGGCCTACACGGTGGATTATCTTTCCAAAAAGCGCATAAAGAACAACGGAATATTGCCGCAATCGTAATATGCTAAGGGAACTTGTGTTCACGGAAATTTTACATTCTTAAATGACAAAAATTTTAGACAGGCTTAAAATTTGCAAAGAAAATTGAATAGATAACGAAAAGCGTTCTTCATATATCAGTGATGAACGCTTTTTCTATTTATTCGGAGGTTATTATGGCAAATGAATCAAATTCATCGGTTGTCAGAGTGCATAAGAACACCGACTTCATAATCATGAGCAATCATCATTTGAAAAATCAGAAACTCAGTCTGAAAGCAATCGGGCTGATGTCCGAAATACAGGGTCTGCCTGACGGCTGGAATTATTCCGTTGCCGGACTGGTGAAGATCTGCAAAGAGGGTGAAACGGCAGTTCGTGCTGCCATCCATGAACTGATCGATGAGCGGTATGTGTATCTGGAGAAGCTTCCGCCGAACTACTCCAAAAGCGGACGGTTTGAATATGTTTATCACATCTACGAAATTCCATATGAGAATATTCCTGATGATCTGGAATGTCTGGAACTGTTTCTCAAAAAGCAGTCTGAAACAAATCAAAATGCAGATGTCCCAAATACAGAAAAACAAGATGCAGAAAACCTGTATCTTGAAAATCAGGATGTAGAAAACCAGGGACAATTAAATACTTCATTTTCGTATATTCCAAATCAACCTAATTGTTCTACAAATCTTGCAAATGCTTCTTTTCCTTGTTTATCTCTCTTAAATACTCCGGCATCTTCAAGTACCTGTTCAAAAACTCTGCCGACTTCATAACGAATAATATCCATTGCATTATCAGCGTTAAAATCAGAATATTTTTTTAGAATTTCACTTGCCCAAATTGCATGAGATGCAATTTTATCATCTGTAGCAATCTCTTTGCCGGACAGCATTGCATCTTTTAAAAGTGTCAGTTCATCTGCTAAACGCGCCGGAAGAACAGCAAGTCCCATCACTTCAATCAATCCGATGTTTTCTTTTTTGATATGATGTAAGGTAGGATTCGGATGGAACACACCTAACGGTCTTTCTTTCGTTGTAATATTGTTTCTCAATACCAAGTCGCATTCAAATCCGGAAGAAGTTGCTCTTGCAATTGGAGTAATTGTATTATGCGGAATTCCGTCTGTTTCTGCAAAAATTCCAACCACTTCATCCGTATATGTTCTCCATTTTGATAAAATATCAGCACATGCAGCTGCCAAAGCCGTCTTGTTTTTTGAAGAAAGACGTATCACAGACATCGGCCATTTTACAATGCCGGCACTAACATTCGTATAATTTTTCAAAAGAAATGTTCTTTCAATCGGTGCTTTTGCCATTGCAAAATTATAATTGCCGCCTTGAAAGTGTTCATGCGTTAGAATTGAACCGCCTACAATAGGAAGGTCTGCATTTGAACCGATAAAATAGTGTGGAAATTGCTCAACAAAATCAAACAGTTTATTGAATACCTGTGCATTGATTGTCATAGGAATATGCTGTTTATTAAAGACGATGCAGTGTTCATTATAATATCCATAAGGAGAATACTGCATGAACCAATCTTGGCTGTTGATATTCAACTTTACCGGACGAAGATTTTGTCTTGCAGGGTGTGTTTGGTGACCTGCGAATCCCATATTTTCAACACAAAGCTGACATTGAGGATAGGCTGATTTTTTTTGCAATTTAGCAGCAGCAATATCACGAGGATCTTTCTCCGGCTTAGAACGGTTTATAGTAATGTCAAGTATTCCATATTCTGATTCATATGTCCACTTTAAATCTTTCGCAATTCTTTCAGCACGAACATAGTTCAGGCTTTTACTAAAAGCATAGTACCATTCTGTAGCCGCTGATGGCGAAGCAGAATATTTTCTTTGAAATGTGGCATTAACTTCTCTCGGCATAGGTGTGAAAACACCCATAACTCTTGTATCGAATAGATCACGTTGTACAGAAGTGTCTTCAATGATTCCAGCCTTTACTGCATAGTCGATCAGGGGTTCAAGAAGTTCTTCAATATTTCCCGTGAGTGGTTCTTTATCATTCCAGTCAGTCAGTTTTAGTATATCCATGAGCTGATTTCTAACAACGAAAATATCGTCATTTGTAATCAAATCAGCTTCTATTGCATGACGGATTAATCCGTTTATTGCCCTGTATATCATGATAACACCTCTTTTCAAAAACCATCCGGATGATTCTTATGCCAATTCCATGCGTCAGATATAATTTCTTCAAGGCTATCATGTACAGGATTCCAGCCAAGAATTTTTCTTGCCTTTTCACTGGAAGCCACCAGTCGTGCAGGATCTCCGGCACGTTTTGGCGTTTCAATTGCCGGAATCGGGTGTCCTGTCACTTTTCTTGCTTTATCAATTACTTCTTTTACGGAATAGCCGACACCATTTCCAAGATTAAAAATATTGCTTTCGTTTCCGTTTTTTAAGTACTTTACAGCGAGAATATGTGCCTGAGCCAAATCGGTAACATGGATGTAGTCTCTGATACAAGTTCCATCAGGAGTATCATAATCTGTTCCATAGATGGAGATACTTTCTCTCTTTCCATTTGGGACTTGAAGAATCAAAGGAATCAAATGACTTTCCGGATTATGAGCCTCGCCGATTTTACCTGATTTGTCTGCTCCGCAAGCATTGAAATAGCGGAGAGAAACGTATCTTAGACCATGAGCTTTTGAAGTCCAATAGAACATCTTCTCCATAGCAAGTTTGGTTTCACCATATGGATTGGTTGGCTGTGTTCTGTCAGTTTCAAGAATCGGAATATTTTCCGGTTCACCATAGGTGGCAGCGGTTGAGGAAAATACAATTTTATCAATATGGTGTTCAACCATGGAATCCAAAAGAATTTTTGTTCCGCAGAGATTATTATCGTAATACTTGAGTGGATTGACAACGCTTTCTCCAACAAGAGAATATGCCGCAAAGTGAATCACTGCATCTATCTGTTCGTTTTCAAAAATATTATCAAGAAACGCCTTGTCATGCAGATCACCCGGATAAAATTTCGCATCTTTCGGAACAGCTTCGATGTGTCCGGTTGCAAGATTGTCTGCAATAATAACGCTTTCTCCGTTGCGAATCAACTCTAAAGCTGTGTGAGAACCGATATATCCTGCACCGCCTAAAACAAGTATACTCATTATTTTCCCCTCCTGTTATTTGATTTCAATACCGCCAAACGGTCTGATTGTCATAATGTAGCACGAATTTTGTCCAAATATTCTGTCCATTTCCGATCTATATGCATTGACAAGATCATTTGGTACAAATGCCTGAACAGTCCCTGCGAAACCGCCTCCGTGAACTCTTACAGCACCATTGCCTTTTAATATTCGTTTCCCCGCCATAATTGCAAGTGGAATGCCTTGTTCTGTTGGCTTTCTGCATGAGTATAAATTTTGCAGATAGTTCATGGAGGAATCTCCCGATTCGTTTACAAGCGTGAGAAAATCCTCAAATCTGTTGTTTTTGAGAGCTTCCGTTTCTGCCTTTGCACGATAATTGTCGCCAAAAAAGTGAATTGCACGCAAGACAGCTCTGTCAGAAATCTTCTTTTTAATATCAGGGAGATTATCCCAAAATTGATTTTCATCAACTTCACGAAGAACCTTTTTGCCGAAATATTCTGCAACTTCGTCCATTTCTGTACGAACGGCTACATAATCATCTGTCAAATCAGAATGATCTCCTTTGGTATCTGTGATGATCAATGCATAGCCGGTTTTTGAAAGGTCAAAATCAATTTTTTGGATAATTGGATTTTGAATGTTTTGAAAATCAAGAAAAACAAATCCACCAACGGAGCAAACCATCTGATCCATCAATCCGCTTTTCTTGCCAAAATAAAAGTTTTCTGCATATTGTCCGATTTTTGCGATTTCAACCGCACCAATCTGATTGTTATTGTAATAGCTGTCAATTGCCGTTGCAATCAATGTTTCAAATGCAGCAGAAGAAGAAATACCGCTTCCGGCAAGTACATTTGAAGTTGTATACATATCAAATCCGGAGATTTCTACACCTAAATCCTTAAAGCGAGCTGCAATCCCTCTGACAATTTCAGAAGAACCTTTTTCACCGATATGAACATCCAAATCGTCCAGTGAAACTGCAAATTCATCGTATCCCTCTGATTTAATTCTGATGATGTTTTCATCATGAAATGCTACAACACCGATAACATCTAAGTCAACTGCTCCTGCAATGACACAGCCATGTTGATGATCGGTATGATTACCGCCGATTTCTGTCCTACCCGGAGCAGAATAAACGTGTATATCATTTCTATTCGGATACAGTGCTGTGAATTTCTCCACAGCACTCATATATCGTGATTTCTGACTTTCTATATCCTGTGGCTTATAAATATTTGCGAAGATATTATCAAATCCACCACAAGTAACATTGTCTTGAAAATCCTGTATTTTCATTGCTTTCCTTTCTTCTTACGATCTTAAGGGCATAATTACAAATTCCAATTTCATCGGCTGATCTGCATGGATTCTGTACTCCTCATGCACCGGTGCACCCCAGGAATCATCGCCGCCGACACCCATTTGCTTTGCAGCGATTCTGACCCATGTGTAGCGAACACTTGGAAGTTCATCTAAATGCATTGCATTTTCGAGTTCATAGGCACTGTATGGCAGTACACTCATTTCAAACGGAGCAGATGCCTTTTGGAACGTCAGACCATGCTGCATATCATCATGGACAGAGAGCGTTCTTACACCGGTACGATTGCCGCATTCCTGCGGATTGAGATAGCCGGAAAGATTTTCTTTTGCCGTAGATTTCCATAATCCCAGTCTTGCTCCTTTGCATCTGTCGCTGTAATTTTCATCAGGGCCGAGTCCGTAATACTGAAAATTGCAAAGCTGTTTTTTCATCTTGAAGTCCAATGCAAGAACCGGCATATCGGACATACCGCTTACTCCTGCATAATTTACACTTACGCCCAGCTTTCCGTCAAAGTGTGCGGTATAGGTTACAGTAAACTCAAAAGTCGGAATGCAGGCAGCCTGATATGTGAATGTGATTTTCAGAGCATCTTCCTGTTCCAGCCATGAAACGGTTTTATACTTTGCAAATTTGCCTGCGACATACCACTGTGCAAGATTGTACGGCTCAGAAGCACCGGTGTCATTGTCTGTCATCGCTCTCCAGAAGCTGACCTTTGGTGTGCGTGTGATATATTCAAAATCATTGTATTTCAGAGAACTGATGCCGCCCTCTTTTTTGTCGAACATCATGGAGAAGTTTTCTCCGTGAACGCCAATGATAACATCGCCGTATACAATCGTTGGCTTTTGCAATGTGGTTTCCGGAATCTGATTATCTTTCACTTCAAACACTTCCTGAGCAAAAGCAATTTCGTGCCCTGCATCTGCCCATAGTGTCTGCTCTGCGGTAACGGCGGAAACATGATAAACATATTCTCCTACACTGTCTATTTTGTGAAGTGTCAGTTTCAGTGTCTTGCTTTCTCCGGCAGGAACATTCAGAGAAAATGTATCGGATTTCAGAACAACGCCGTTCTTTTCCAATCGTACAACAAAGGACAAGTTGTTTGTATCTGCAAAGAGATTTCGATTTTCTACGGTAAGCATTCCGTTTTGAATAGACATTCTGATGTTGGAGTAAAGAGCCTTCATTTCCTGAACCTTTGGAGAGTAGGTTCTGTCAGCATAGATCACACCGTTGGTGCAGAATCCGTAATCGCTTGGTCTGTCCTCAAAATCTCCGCCATAAGCCAGAACTGTTTCCCCGTCGTCATTTTGGGTTTCGATTGCCTGATCGATGTAGTCCCAGATGAAACCACCCTGATAAGCCTCATATTTGTCCTCAAGGTCAGTGTAAAGGCTCAAACCGCCAAGAGAATTGCCCATAGCGTGCATATACTCACAACTAATATACGGTCTGCCGCTGTTCTGTTTCAGGTATTCTTCCACTTCCTGCGGTTTTGCGTACATACGGCTTTCCATATCCGTGATGAAATCATACTGATTGTCCGGAACTCTTGTAACACCCTCATAGTGCACCGGTCTTGTCGGGTCTACGCTTCTGAAATATTCCGACATTGCAGCAATATCTTCTCCGCAGTAGGATTCGTTTCCGCAAGACCAGATGAGAACGCTTGCGTGATTCTTGTCACGTTCATACATTGATTTCGCTCTGTCCAGTACAGCTTCTTTCCATTCCGGAAGTGAACCCGGTACATTCCAAGACGGATCTGTTGCACCAAGCTTCTGCCATGTACCGTGTGTTTCCAGATTGGTTTCATCAATCAGATAAATGCCATATGCATCACAAAGCTGATACCAAAGAGAATTGTTCGGATAATGACAGGTACGAACTGCATTGATATTGTTTTTCTTCATGAACCGGATGTCAAACAGCATATCTTCCTTTGTGATTGCTCTGCCTGTTTTCACATCAAATTCGTGTCGATTGATACCCTTGAAAACAATACGTTTTCCATTCAGGCACATGATTCCGTTTTTCAGTTCAAATCGGCGGAATCCAACCTTGGTTCTGCTGACCTCGATTTCATTTCCGCTTTCGTCTGTCAGAATCACTGTAAACGTGTAGAGATTCGGTATTTCGGCACTCCAAGGCTTGATATTTTCAATTGTCCGGTTTACAGATTCCTTTTCATTGGATTCTGCAATGACCGTTCCATTTTCATCTGTCAAGATCGATTTCACAGAACACTTGCCCGCAATATCCAGCGTTGCAGAGAAGATACCATTTGTACCGTCATAATCTGCAATCACTTTCATATCACGAACATGGGCAGACGGCGCCGCATAAAGGAATACGTCACGGAAAATGCCGGAGAATCTCCAGAAATCCTGATCTTCCAGCCAGCTTGCAGAACTTCTTTTGAACACCGCAACAGCAAGCTTGTTGTCCTTTTCACGGATATATGGTGTCAGTTCAAATTCAGACGGTGTAAAAGAATCCTCGCTGTAGCCGATAAATTCGCCGTTCAGCCAGACGTACATAGCAGTTTCCACACCCTGAAAAGAAATGAATACACGCTTGTTTTTCAAAGCATCGTTCAAGTCAAAATATCTGACGTAGCTGCCGACAGGGTTGTCCTTTTCAGAGATAAACGGCGGACGGAGATGCTCCTGTCCCTCCCAAGGATAAATGGTATTGACGTACTGCGGTTTGCCGTATCCCTGCAATTCCATGTGTCCCGGAACCTGAATGTTGTCAAAATTGTCAGTACTGTCGCTTTCTTCATAGAACTTTTGCTGCCATTCAGACGGATTCTTTGCCCACGCAAATTTCCAGGTGCCGTTCAGATTCTGAATCAGAGAGGAATTGTCTGCATCGGCTTCCAAATGGTTTGCATAGATTCTGTGGTCGGAATGTGCTGCGATTCTGTTGACTGCAAACACTTCCGGATTGGTCAGCCAGTCGAGTGTATATTTCATATTGTTCCCTCCATTTTAGTTCTGTGATTCCATCACAACTTCATTTTCGGATATTCCAAGTTTTTCTTTGATTTCCGCATTTGCCTTTTCAACATTCATCTTAGAAAGAATAAATGCGATGATCAGATTCAGTGCAAACGGAACGATCAGATACATAATGTGAAGCATATTGATAGCAGAATCAGGCTGTACTGTCAAAGTGCCCTTGAATCCGCTAAAGTCGAGCAAAAGACCGACAATTGCTGTTCCAAGTCCACCACCGATTTTTACACCGAGTGATGTGCAGGAGTACATGATTCCATCAACGTGCTTGTGTTTGGTAAGCCAGCTATATTCAGAGCATGATGCGATGACTGCATTCATATCACCTTGCCATGGACCTTGACCGAGTGCTGCAAGTGCTGTAAATGCAAGCATCAGCGGAATGTTTCCCATGTATCCGGCAACTGCGACCAGAAGTCTGCCAACTGTTGCTACCATGTAGCTGTATTTGTTCAGCTTATACATGCCGTTCCATTTTTGTACGATGGTAGGAGTGAAGATCAAGGCGATAATCAAAGGAATATTGATAAACCACGCAAACGTGCCGAACATATTCTCGTCTGCGAGAACATATTTTGCATAGTATGTTCCAACACCGATCATCGCACCATAGAACTGCTGCAAAATATAGGTTGCTGTGATCATCACATAATATTTGTTGTGTACGAGAATTTTGAATGCTTCTCCAAAACTGTATCTGGTTTCTTCTGTTTTTGTTTCACTGTCTGCAAGTTCCTTATCAGAAAGTTCCTTTACAGAAAGAGCGGAAATTGTATTTACAATAAGACCGATAACCGCATAAATAATTGCGACTGTTCTCCAGCCATTTGCACCGCCGCCCATTGCTTCAACAAATTGGAATGTAACAGCCTGAATCAGGAGGCTTGTTCCAAATGCGAAGATAAAGCGGTAAGAACCCATCTGAACTCTTTCCTTGCTGTTCTTTGTAACAAGAGCGGTCAGAGCAGAATATGCGATGTTGTTTGCCGTATAAAATACACTGTTAAGAAGTGTGTAGCAGATAAAGAACCATGCGTACTGAGCAAAATTATCCATGTTCATCGGGATTGCAAATACACCAATCAAGGTAATTGCGCAGCCGATAAAACCATAAAGCATCCACGGTTTTGCCTTGCCCATTTTCGTATGTGTCTTATCAATCAACGTACCAAAAATGATGTCTGTTATTCCATCAAAAATCTTCGATACAGCAATGAGAATGCCAATAACACCTGCGTTTAATCCGACCGTGTCGGTAAGATAGATCATTATGAATGATGTCAGCAATGCATAGACAACGTTCCCTGCAACATCGCCGGAACCATAACCGACTTTGTTATACCACTTTAAATATGTTTTTTCTTTGCTCATAATAGAGCTCCTTTCATTGTTTGTATGCCCACATGGACAGAATTTTTCCTTAATGAATGATACGAACTGCTTTTCATCTTGCAAAAACTAAATAATGCCATCGTCAGAATAGATGATTATTTTTTTTTGAGCATAAAGAATTTTTGCTGAATTCAACATGGAATTACAATGAAAGACGTCTTATTTTAATTCTTTCCTCTCATTTCTTAATTCTATTATACCACACAAAACGGCTTAAAAAATACACAATATTATAAAATATATGCACAAAATTTAGGATTTATCTTGTGATCAGTGATCAGGTGTGATATACTATATTTATAGAAGCAGGGAGGTGCTTTTTATGTTCATGAATGTTGCCTATTTAAACAACTCTACATCTACTGTAGTGGATAATACGAAACCTTTGATTGTAACAAGCTGTGGAAATTATCGTGTGAAAAATCGTTCTGAAGTAGTAACACATCGTCCGAAGGGAAGAAAAGATTATCAGCTTTTATATATTGCCTCCGGAAAAGGACATTTTTTCATTCACGGAGAAGAAAAAACAGTTTCAGCCGGAAATATTATTATATATTTGCCGGATCAACCACAGGAATATGTTTATTATCGTGCAGATCAAACCGATGTTTATTGGGTACATTTTACCGGAAATGAAGTAGAAGAAATTTTAAAGTATTACAATATCAACCTGCAAAATAATATTCTCTATATTGGAACATCTCCCGATTATCAGTGGTTATTTGGTCAGATGATTCAGGAATTGCAGCTTTGCAGACCACGGTATGATGAATTGATTTCTTTGCAGCTACGAAATATTTTTGTTTTGATAAGCCGTGCAATCATGAGTGCAAAGAAATTCAGCAGCACCAGTGAAAAAGAAGTTGCTTTTGCGATGCACTATTTTCGTAAGAATTACAACACAGAAATCAGCATTGAGGAGTACTCCGAATCCAGAGGGCTTAGCAACTGTTGGTTTATTCAGTGCTTTAAAGAAATCACAGGTTCCAGTCCGCTGCAATATATCTTAAAGCTGCGAATCTCCAACGCACAAAGTTTGTTAGAAAATACGTACTACACCATTACTGAAATTGCAAATATGGTTGGATACACCAATTCGCTTTATTTCAGCAGACTGTTTCATAAATACATTGGTATGTCACCAAAAGAATATCGAAAAGTAAAACTCAAAGAAAATCTCAGGGAGTAAAAAACAAAACTCGTTTGGCTAAAGCTAAACCAAACGAGTTTTGTTGATTTTTGATAAGAAATAAGGAATGGCTACATTATATCACAACACTTGCAGGCAAAACAGGTGTTAAACCAATACTACTGTTTTTAATCCAGAGCAGATTGAAAAAGTAATTGGAGAATTTATCAATGTATTAGATACTCACGGGCTCTATGATAATAAAGGCATATGGAAAGCTATACAAGATGCCTTGCGGTTGAACGTTCGGCAGTTGACAATCTTTGATAAGTTCAAGAAAGACCGCACCTTTATATCAGTGCGGTTTTTCTGTTGTTACGGACATTGATTAAACATTGAATATTCAGCTGCGTTGTGATATACTTAAACCATAAAGATATAAAACGCATAAACCTTGCTCATGATGAAATTTCTAAATATCGGATGGAATACCGTGTTTGAAAAAATACCCGTAAAATAAATAACGTCACAGCAAAAAAGTCAGAATTCCGCTTGTTGACGATAATGATATCGACATATAGAATTATTGCGGTAAACAAAGAAGAATGAACTCTCTTATACTACAGAAACAGGAAGAGGTAATTGCTTTGGCACAATTTGATATAAAGGATGCTGTACTGAAAAAATGTCTGCTAAAAGAGGACGAAACTGTCATTACCGTGCCTGACGGTGTAACGACCATAGGCAAGGACGCCCTCTGCGGCTTACAGAGCGTTATTGCCGTTACGCTCCCGGAAAGTCTGAAAGTCATAAACGACGGCGCATTCTACGGCTGTTCATCGCTGACTTCTGTCACGTTGCCGGGCAGTGTTGAACGGCTCGGAAGCTGTGCTTTCGCCCAGTGCAGTGCACTCAATACAATATATCTTGATAATAAACTTACGGAAATCGGGAATTCTGCTTTCTGGGGATGCACAAGCCTTGAAAGTATTGACATTCCCGCAGGCGTTACTAAGATAGGATATAATCTTTTCGGCAGTTGCCTGTCGCTGATATCGGTATCTCTGCCCGATACAGTCACAGAGCTTGATGAGCGAGCATTCAAAGAGTGTACAAGCCTTGCTTGTATCACGCTTCCCGACAGTTTGATTAAAATAGGAAATATGGCATTTCTGAACTGCCACAACCTGAAATCGGTAAATATTCCCGACAGGTTGGAAAGTATAGGAGAAAAGGCATTCTTTATGTGCGAAAGCCTGCATGAACTTGAGATCCCGGACGGCATAGCTTCAGTCGGCGGCGACGCATTTTCCGATTGTGTAAGCGTTACTGTCAGAAGCACGATCAGCGGGAAACCGCTTTATAAAGCAGTTACGGCGACCGACGGATCATCGGCGTACAATTTTATACTGCGTAATATCTGGGACAAAGGCGGTTTTGACTTTACGGCGCAGGATAATTATTTCCCCGCTTTGCAGGACGAAAATCTTCAATATGCGATAGCGTTTTCACGTCTTATGTACAGAGTGAATCTCAGTGCCTCAGCAGAGGAGCATTACCTTGATTTTCTGCATAATAATGCGGAAAACGCCGTGCGTTACTGTATTACGCAGGACAGTGCCGAGCTACTCGGAATATGCAAGGAAAACGGCTTGATCACCGCCGGGAATGTAACAGGGCTTATTGAATTTGCAGACGAGCAGGGTAATACCTCTGCCGCCGCATTTCTTCTGACGGTTGCAAACAGTCCGGAACACGACATTTTTTGCGACACGCTGTCATCACTGGAACTATAAGCCTTATATGTGACTTTTGTCGGACACTGTTTGTGATATAATTCGGAAAGGAGTTTTCTTTGGTTAAATTTTATTATAAAGACTTCAATCTGCTGAAATGCACACCGGAAGCCGATGATACGGAGATCATTGTCCCGAAAGGCATTTTTATGATAGATAAAAATGCCTTTCGGGGGTGCGGTTCAATAAAGCGGATCGTCATACCGAACGGCGTAAAGTCACTTGACTGTACATTCTGCGACTGTGTAAGCCTTGAGGAACTGGTTATACCGTTGAGCGTCACATTTATCGACAGTAAAGCATTTGACGGTACAGGATTTCTTGAAAACCGCAAGGAAGAGTTCGTCAGTGTCGGCGGTATTCTGTTGAAATATAACGGAAATGAAGAAAACCTCATTATACCTGACAATATACGGGCAATATCAGCCTTCGTTTTTTATGAATGTAATACGCTTAAATCGGTGAAACTGCCTGATGGTATAAGCGAAATATTTGCCGGTACATTTTATTCCTGCACAAATCTGGAAACAGTTATCATGCCGGACAGCCTTATCAAAATACGTTTATCAGCCTTTGAAAAATGCACTTCTTTGAAAAATGTGATTTTCGGCAGAAATCTTCGTAATATACACGGCACCGCTTTTGCGGGATGTACCTCGCTGAAGACGCTGACTATTCCCGATACGGTGCGAGTTATAGAGCAACACGCATTTGCAAACTGTACTTCCCTTGAAAAGGTGACGCTAAGTGAAAATACCTTTATTTCACGGAGAATTTTTTACGGTTGCGAAAAAATACATATTTACTCATCTCAGACAGGCAATGAAATAACCGATTGGTACAACGGGATAACTTATTGAATCGACAAAGGAAGTGATTTTACGGATAAGGAATACGAAAAGGCAAAGGAGCGTGCCGAGAAGCTTTCGGCGCTTGCAGCCGACATACTTATGCTGTCCCGCAATACGCTTGCCGTAAATCTCAGATTTCTTGACAACGCAATTAATAAGCTGCCGCTCAAAACCTCGATCATCACGGAAACTGTTGCCACTGACGGCAGATACATTTTCTATGACGAAAGCTATGTGCTGAAAAGCTATAAATCCGGATATAATCTGACACGGGCATATCTTCATATGATGCTTCATTGCGTGTTCCGCCACAATATTGTCGGTACGCTTGTAGACACGCTCAGGTGGAATCTGGCGTGCGATATCGCCGCTGAGAATATCATGAATGAGCTCGATATAAAGGCGCTTTCTTCGCCCCGACAAGTCAGACAGGGTAGTATTATCGACAAAATCAAAACGGATTGCCGGTTTGTCACCGCAGAGAAGATATATGACTATCTTCTGAGGAATGTTGACGATTTGCAGGTCTATGCCTGGTCGGAGCTGTTTGCGGAAGACGACCACAGAATCTGGTATGCAAAGCCGCCTGAAACAGAAGCTTCAACGCAGATCAAAAGCAATCCGGACAGCAAGGACGGCAACAGCCGGAACAGTAATGATATGAATTCTGATAACGGACAGTCGGGTAATGATACGGATAACAGCAATGGCAGCAACAGAAACGGTAACGCAGAAAATCCCGGAAATGAAGACGGAACGGGAAATGATATGCAGATGTCAGCTGAAACCGCCTCACAGCTTGAAAAGGACTGGAAAGAAATTTCGGAGAAAATGCAGATCGAAATAGAAGCGTTTTCAAAGGAAAAAGGCGATACAAGGGGCAGCTTCATTCAGAATCTGAACGCCGTCAACCGTGAGAAATACGACTATACGCAATTTCTGAAAAAATTCTCTGTAATGGGAGAAGCGATGCGTGTAAACGATGATGAGTTTGATTATATCTTCTACACCTACGGACTGAAATTATATGAGCGTATGCCGCTTATAGAACCGCTTGAATACAAGGAAGTAAAGCGAATAAAGGAATTTGTTATAGCAATCGATACATCGGGCTCGGTATCAGGCGAGCTTGTACAGAAATTCATTCAGAAGACGTACAATATCCTCAAAAATGAGGAAAGCTTTTTCACAAAGATAAATCTTCATATTATCCAGTGCGACACGGACATACAGGAGGACAGAAAGATAACCTCGCAGGAAGAGTTTGACGATTATCTTGCTACAATGAAATTGCACGGATTCGGCGGTACGGATTTCCGCCCGGTATTCGCTTATGTTGATAAGCTGATACAAAGCAAAGAGTTTACAAATCTCAAGGGGCTTATATATCTTACAGACGGATATGGGGATTTTCCCGCAAGAAAACCGCCGTATGAAACGGCATTTGTATTCATAGACGATGAGTACAACAATCCCGATGTTCCGCCGTGGGCGATAAAGCTTGTTCTTCCGTCGGATGAGATCTAAAGGAGCAGAGTATGAATATAAAAGAAGCAAAAGAACAGATAAAGAATGCCATGACGGCATATTTCACAAAGGACGAAACGGGCGGCTATGCGATTCCTGTTGAAAAACAGCGCCCTGTATTTCTGATGGGACCTCCCGGAATAGGCAAGACTGCGATAATGGAGCAGGTAGCGTCGGAAATGGGAGTAGGTCTGCTGTCGTACTCCATGACGCACCACACAAGGCAATCTGCACTCGGACTGCCGTTCATTGTACACAAGAATTACGGCGGTAAGGAATATGACGTGTCGGAGTACACTATGTCGGAAATCATCTCGGCAGTGTATGACCTTATGGAAAATACGGGTGTAAAAGAGGGAATACTGTTCCTTGATGAGATAAATTGCGTATCAGAAACGCTCGCCCCGATTATGCTCCAGTTCCTGCAATACAAGGTGTTTGGCAGACACAGAGTGCCTGACGGCTGGATAATAGTCACTGCGGGAAATCCGCCCGAATACAATAATTCCGTCCGTGAGTTTGACATTGTAACGTGGGACAGACTGAAAAGAATTGACATCGAGCCTGATTTTACAGCGTGGAAAGAATACGCTTACAAGGCGGGCGTTCATGCCTCTGTGCTTACCTATCTTGAAATTAAGAAAGCGGATTTTTACCGCATAGAAAGTACGGTTGACGGAAAATCGTTCGTTACGGCGAGAGGCTGGGAAGACCTGTCGCAGATGATAACCCTGTATGAGAAAAATAATATCAAGGTCGACATAAAGCTTATTCGTCAGTACATACAGCACGACAGGACAGCGAGAAGCTTTGCGGCATATTACGATCTGTTCAACAAGTACAGGAGCGACTATCAGATAGAGGAGATACTCAGCGGCAATGCAAGTGACAGCATAAAAGACAGGGCTGAAAACGCAAAGTTTGACGAGCGTTTATCCCTGCTCGGACTTATCCTTGACAGCGTTACGGCATCGGCAAAGCAGGTAACAGACGGCGAGGATATGCTCCGTGAAACGCTTGTAACGCTGAAAGAATTCAAACTGAGAACGCATGACAGCGATATTTCCGCAGAAAAGCTGATGAATGAGCTTATAGCGGTAAAGAAAAAGGAGCTTGAAAACGGCAAGCAGTCGTCAAGCATTTCCGTATCACGTCAGAAAACGCTTGCAAGAGCAATATCACAGCTTGAGAATATGACTGCGCTCACAGTCGGCAAGGACGGAAAAACGGCGTTTGCGGATATCAGGAGCAGATATGACAGTCTTGTGTCTGAGCTTAAAATTTCGGCGAAAACAGCACGGGATAAGATGTCAAACGCATTTATTTTCTGCAATGAAGTGTACACCGACGGACAGGAAATGCTGATACTTGTAACCGAGCTTACCGCAAACAGCTACACGGCAAGATTTATTTCCGAGTTTGGATGTAAGGAGTATTACGAGCATAACAAGGCTTTGCTGTTTATCGACAGAAGCAAGGAAATTATGCAGAGATTAGAGGAGTTCGGGGAGATATAAACTGAACTGTGCAGCGCTTCATTTTATAAACAAACATACTTTTTCTACAAGCTGAAATGCCGCCCTGATGGGCGGCATAGAGAGTCTGAATAATAAACTGTGTAAATGCGAATAATGACCATAAAGAAAATTAGAGGTAAATTGGTATGAAAAACAGAAATCACGGATTAAGCGAAAAGGAGCTCGTTCAGCTTCTGATGGCAGACTGTGAAAGCACAGGAGATATTCAGGCAAAACTGAAAAAGCTGTTTGCAGGAACGATCGAACAGATGCTTGAAGCTGAGATGGACTAACATCTCGGCTATGAGTAAAACTCTGTTCTCGGCAACAATTCCGGCAACAGTCGCAAACACGATGTTTGCACAGTTGCCCCCAAGTGCGGCATGGACGCCGCACAATAAAGGGCAGCAAAGTAACGGCTATGGCAAAAAACTATCACCGGCGATTACGGCGAATGCGAAATATCCGTACCCCGTGACCGCAATGCCAGAAATCATCTCTGTCACCATCACGATAGAATTCAAAGACATCGCCCACGTTGTAGCATGGACATACTCCGGAATTCGGATCAGCGCAGTACTGTTGCTGTAATTCCGGATAAAGCTTTTTGTCGATGACCGTCAGTCTTACTTTATGCTTCATAATGTATTCCTCCATTTCATCGCTCCCCCGCCTTTGATGGCAGTGTGGATGACTTGGCGTATTCTAACTATACTTTTGCCAGTATTCTTTTCAAACATCCTTCCTATACAATAGCAAGTATGCACCGAAGAATGTAAGCAATCCGAATACTGCGACTATTCCCTCCAGTGTTCACGCAGAAAGGTTTATCACGTTGAAGATGCTCAAAGCTCCGATAAAATCCATTCCGGTATGAAGAATTATTGCAAAAGGATACAGCCAGAATCGCTTTTTATCCTTGCAGGCGTAAAAAACAAAAATTGATGCACCTATATGGAACAAGACTGCAAATATCCGCTCGACAAAAGCAATACTCAAATCTGCAAATGAGAATCCTGTGAGCAAACTTACAACGGACTCGATACTGCCGAGCTGCTCCGGAGCCTGTGATACAACCTGATCTACTACGGTTCCAAAGGTTCCGGTGTTTAGCATAACTGCATAAGCAATGTACTGGATATATGTCAGTCCTAATATCAGAATCACTTCAAACCCACCGTGTCCGATGCCGTATGAAATGGAAGTCTCTTTGTTCTTGCGTTTCCTCAGAACCGTCTTAAAGGCGATCAGCCGCCCGGTTTCTTCAAATACTCCGGGGAAAAGCCCTGCAACAAGCGCCAGTAACACCGGGTTTGCATTCAGAAATCGACTGACGGTATGTTCCGGAAGACCCATTGCTGTCGGAAAAGCCAGCACATTCTGAATAGGCTTTTCAAGGATCAGAGCGAAAAGCAAGAAGGTGGCTGCCCCGACCAAAATGGACGTAATAGGCTCTTTTTTCTTTAATTTCCAGATAATTGCTATAGCCACAGGAACTGCAATCCAAAGCACAGCGCCTACAATCAGCCAAATGAAAGATGCAGTTTCGACATGCGCGTTCTCTATCATATCCCTACACCTCCTCATCTTCCTTGCTGAGGAATTTCTTCTGCCAACTCCACTTTCCACATTCCGGGCACTTCATGTATCGTGTTCTGCCTATATGCATCGCAAGATTTGTCTGCCAGTAGGTTGGAATGTGTCTGTCGTGGCATTTCTGACATTCATAGTACCCTGCCTTCTGTTCAATCCCGACCGCGATAAACGCAACTGTCAAAATCATCACAACAGCAACCGCAATCAGCGTGGCCCGTACCCATACAGGCAACTCCACGTAAGCAGCCACAAAGCACATGAAGAGTCCTGCGATAACTGCCGTGAATGATATCAGGTATTCCGTCCTGAGCATTTGCCGGTTCTTTTCTTCGACCTCTCGCCTCATCGCCAGCAGGTTTTCTTCTGCCCGTTTGTCATATGCTTCTGCCATAATTCTTTCGCCCGACAGGAGTTCATTGACATTTATTTTCAGAAGTTCACAAAGATCCAGCATAATCCCGGAATCCGGCATAGACTTTCCGGTCTCCCATTTTGATATCGCCCGGTCACTGATTCCGAGCATCTCGGCAAGGACTGCCTGAGTCATGCCCTGTTCCTTTCTGCAGGATGCTATGAATTTTCCAATTTTAATTTGATCCATATCGGGCACCTCCTTTCATGGCTCAAGTATAGCCGGTATCATCGTATTATTACACGAACCGTAAGTTGATTTCCTGCAACTCTACCGCTGGTTGAGTCCGGTAAAATGCGCTCCCCGTTGCCGTTGATGGCAGTGTGGGAGCCTTGGTCTGTCCGTACAAGTACATTGAATAATTATTAACTGGCACATATTTTCTCGTTAGATTTGACAACAGCCTCCTTGGCTTCGGCAACGCTGATCTCATCCATCTTATCTACCGCTGGTTGAGTCTGGTAAAGTGCGCTCCCAGCCGCCAATGATGGCAGTGTGGGAGCCCTTTCTATTTCACTCCTGTCGCCCTGATTGCGCCCAGACAGTGGATTCTTACTACACGATTCTCGTCGATTCCCGATAGATGTCGCAGCTGCTCCACATACGGCCTGACGAATTCCGGCCTGCGCTTTCCGAGAACGCGGAAGATCTCAGGTGCTTCCTTCCGTACCTTGTCATCTACGTCGTGCAGGAGCTTTTCAAATACCGACATATAGTTTTCGTAAATGTCAGGCGTATTTGTGGCGATATTTTCTGATGCCCAGATGAACGCCAGTCGGACTTTTGGCTCCTCATCGGAGGCGAAACGGAACAGGCTCGCCCAGTACGATTCGATTATGCTATAGTCGCTCCGCCCGATCCTGCCGAGGGCGTTCACTGCCCGCTCCCGCAGAAGCAGCTCCGGGCTGTCAAGGAAGGAAACGATGGTTGGAACTGTATCCTGCACGGACTGAGGATAAAGAAGACCCATTTCGCCGAGCAGCCAAAGCACCTTTGCCTGTATCTTTACGGATTCATAATTAAGGAGAGATGAGACATAAGGAATGCTTTCTTCCCATTTTTCTTTTTCCTTGGTCAATACCCCAAGTTCCTTGTAGAGTTTCGCTTCGTCCAATCTTTCATCTCCTTGTGCCGCTCCCAACCGCCGATGATGGCAAAGTGGGAGCCTTATTTTTGACATCTATCTCACAGCCACAACTATGAAACATCTAACTCGGCAACTCAACATAGTGACATCTATCTTGACAACTCAACTCTCACACTTTTTGATCGGATTTGCTCTTGGATAAGTTACCGAGAAGCGTTCGTCCTGCCCGATGCCAAATTTGCTCGATTGTCCGAAAACCGCTGTATTACTGGGCTTTCGCGCCTATTTTCCTTCGATCCTTGACATCAAACAGACCGTCTCCACGTGCCTCGTATGCGGAAACATATCAAACGGCTGAATATCGGTCACTGTGTACTTTTTCGTCAGCGTTTTCAGATCCCTCGCCTGCGTAGCCGGATTGCAGGAAATATAAACTATTCTTTCCGGTGCGATTTTTACGAGCGAGTTTAAAAACTTTCTGTCCGCCCCCGTCCTTGCAGGGTCGAGGATCACTGCGTCATAATGCGTGCCGAGTTTTGCCTTCTTTTCAAGAAATTCGCCTGCATCGCCCCGGTTAAAAGCAATGTTGCGGGTAAGTCCGTTTTCGTGACAGTTCTTTACTGCGTCACGGACGGCTGATGCGTTGTATTCAATGCCCTGTACCTGCTTTACATAGTCAGACGCTATTATGCCTATCGTGCCTATTCCGCTGTATGCGTCAAGCAGAACGTCCTTCTTCGTGAGCTTCGCCGCCTTTATAGCGTAGTCGTACAGCTTTTCGGTCTGTGCGTGATTTATCTGATAGAACGATTGCGGAGATATTCTGAATCTTTTTCCGCAAAGAATATCCGTAATGTATCCCTTGCCGTAAAGCACCTCGTTATTTTCTCCGAGAAGAAGCATTTCGGGAGTGCGGTTTACCGAGAATGTCACGGTCGTAATATCCGGAAACCGCTTTACAAGTGCTTTCACAAAATCGTGCTTTTTAGGGAACATTGAGTTTCCGCCGACAAGAGTAACCAGTATCTCTCCGGTTTTCTTTCCGACACGGACAAGCACATGACGTAAAAAGCCACGCTCCGTACCCTCGTCATAAGGATGTAATTTGAACGATCTGAGCAGCTCTCTTATGCCGACGATTATCTCGTCCGCACGTTTATCGTCAAGCATACAGCTGTCAATTCCGACAATGCCGTTTCTGGACGACTGATATACGCCGGAGATTATCCTGCCGTTTCTGTCAGAGCGGAATACCGCCTGCACCTTGTTTCTGTAGTTGTACGGATCGTCTGCGCCTATAATTTCAGATACCTTGCCGAAACTGCCGAGCAGCTTTTCGGTATCCTTCTGCTTCCATTCAAGCTGCTGTTCGTATGTCATGTTGGACAGCTGACAGCCGCTGCATTTTTTCGCAACGGGACATTTCTTGTTTGCCATATTAACTCCTGTAATTTATTAGTTGTTTGCATCAGATCGATTAATCTTGCCTTTTATGATTCCTCTCATTGTGCCAAGAATATCACCATTAATATCACCGCTAATGTTTCCGTTCATAATACCGAAAATATCACCGTTAAGATTGCCACCGATATCTCCGTTCATAGTATTTAGTATATCGCCGTTAAGGTCACCTTCAATATTTCCTTCCATAACGCCTGTTATATCACCGTAAAGGTTGCCTTTAATATCGCATTTCATAGTACCGGTGATGTCACCGTAAAAATCACCTGATATATCAGATGTATAAATATCGGTTCTGTTATTCTTATTGTTTATAGCAAAGTTATCCTCATCGTCTTCATCGCATATAATTGCTTCATTTGTATTGCCTTTGATAATCCCATGCATAATGCCGATAATGTCGCCGTTAAAGTCGCCGCTTATATCGCTGCTCATAGTGCCGACAATGTCGCTGATAATGTCGCCGTTAAAGTCGCCGCTTATATCGCCGCTCATAGTGCCGACAATGTCGCCGTTAAGGTCGCCGCTTATATCGCCGCTCATAGTGCCGACAATGTCACCGTTAAGGTCGCCGTTAATATCGCCGATCATAGTGCCGACAATGTCACCGTTAAGGTCGCCGTTAATATCGCCGCTCATAGTGCCGACAATGTCACCGTTAAGGTCGCCGTTAATATCACCGCTCATAATGCCGGTAATGTCGCCGTGAAAGTCACCGGATATATCAGATGTATAGAGACCTGTTATGTCACTTTCACAGTTTTCGTTAAATTCATCTTCATTATCGTAATCATTGTAAACATCGCCATTTTTGCAGAAATATGTAGTGTTTATGCTATGATTGCTATTAGTGCATATGGACAATTTATTGTTATGCAACAGAGCATTGGAAATTATCTTTATCACATTTTGGTTTACAATGTTATTCTTAGTGAGAAAAGAAGTGATATGTTTACCAAGTTCGCCGTCTTTACAGTTGATTATGGTAGATTCGGTAGTTTCGCCTGATGATTGTTGTAATATAGCTGCTTTACCATTATCGCTATCCGGTATTATTTTTATTGTTGTTTTCCCGGTATTTATTGTTATAGTTGAATTTGTGTTCATATTTGCTCTCCTTTTTAAAATTGTGACAGATATTCGTGTAACTTTTCAAGACGCATCTCCATATCCTTCCTCCCAAGCTCATAAACGCTTTTCAGCCTGTCGGGATCTCTCTCCGTTCTGCTTATCGTTATCGGCTCAGACGGGCGGATGATAAACACCTTGCCGCTTTGTTCAAGTTTGCATAGCTTGTCTATGCTTTCGTTGTAGACATTGTGACGGTTTTCAAGCGCATTGCACAAGTCGGGGAATTTACCGTAGAACGAGCGTATCAGCAGTTTGTTCATCGGCTTTTTGCGGTAGTTCATATCACGGGTGAGGATTACCACCTGCTTTTTGTATCCCATTTCGGAAAAATGCTCAAACGGTATGCTGTCGGAAATTCCTCCGTCAAGATACGCTCTGCCGCCGATTATAACAGGCTTTGATATAAACGGCATCGAAGCAGAAGCACGGAGCATTTCCATATCCCGAAGTACGCTTTTGACCTCTAAATACTCGGGCTTTCCCGTTTTTACATCGGTGACCGTTGCATAAAACGGCACACCGGAATTCATATATGTTTCATCGTCGAATTTGTCAAGCTCGTTCGGCACTTTGTAATAGGCATATTCCGTGTTGAAAAAGTCGCCGCTTTTAAGTAACGGCTTTATCCCCATATAGCTTCTGTCGCCGTTGAAACGGCAGTTGTAGCGGATGACCCTGCCGTACTGTCTTGACAGAAAATTCACTCCGAACACCGCACCTGCCGATGTTCCTATTATCCCGTCAAAATTTATATCATTTTCAAGAAGTACGTCAAGTGCGCCTGCCGTGTACATTCCACGCATAGCGCCGCCTTCAAGCACAAGTCCTGTTTTCATAATGTTCTCCGTTAAATTTATTTGCCGTATTCGTTGTCAAATTCTTGTATTTCTCTGAGCATATCCTCAGTGCTGTCATCGCTCATATCGTACCATTCCATCTTTTTCAGATACTTGCCGAGCCAACTGTCGTAAAGAGCATTTGCCACGATCCCGACCTCGCTGAAAGAATCGTTACCGTCCCTGATAACAAAAGCAATCTGCTTATTATCTGTCGGCACTTCTTTAAAATTACACCCTACAAACGCTTCTCTTACTGTCTTATATACCGCATCCAAATCGTGTTGCTGTAAGCTCAGCACTTTTTCATTATCTATTTCTACCGTGATTTTGTATAAGTAATCCATACCTGCCGTCTTTTCGTAATATATTTTTAGTACCGCCATATTTGACAACATCCGCCCGATACGCTATAATATTCAGTGCGATAAGCGGATGCGCTGTGATAATATTCTATCACTTTTCGATATTATTTGCAATACGAAAAAGTCCGCCCGAAAGGAAATAATAAACAGTATGGCTGAAATAATAGATGTTGCCGATATAAATATACCCGAGCTTGAAATATACACTCACCTGACAGATGCACGGCTTCGCAAGGTGTACGAGTATGAACACGGAATATTTATAGCTGAAAGTCAGACGGTTATAGAAGTAGCCCTTGACGCAGGCTGTAAGCCGATTTCAATGCTCACAGACAGAAAGTATATCAATGACCGTGCAAACGGCATAATAGAGCGGTGCGGTGATATTCCGGTATATACCGCCGACAGTAAGATAATGTCCGGGCTTACAGGCTATGAGCTGACACGTGGAATGCTCTGCGCTATGGAGCGCCCTGCGCCGAAAAGGGCAGAGGAGCTTTGCAGAAACGCACGAAGGATTGCCGTACTCGAAAATATAGCCGATGTCAGCAACACAGGAGCAATAATTCGCTCTGCGGCGGCACTCGGCATAGACGCTGTGCTGATAACCCCGTCCTGCTGTGACCCTCTTTGCAGGAGAGCCATAAGAGTAAGTATGGGAACGGTATTTCTTATCCCGTGGGGATATATCGGAGAGGATGAGCATTGGTGGCAATCACACGGTCCCGCTTATCTTAATTCGCTGGGCTTTAAAACAGCGGCAATGGCACTCACCGATAACTCGGTAAGTATTGATGACAAGACGCTTCAGAGCGAGCAGCGGCTTGCTATAATACTCGGCTCTGAGGGTTACGGACTGTCGCAGAAGACTATAGACGGCTGTGATTACACGGTAAAGATACCAATGTATCACGGTGTCGATTCGCTCAATGTCGGTGCGGCGGCCGCTGTCGCATTCAGAGAGCTGAGAGTAAGAGAATAATAAAAGGGCTGAATTGCAACTAAGCAGTTCAGCCCTTTTATTATTACATTATGAATATTAAGTTATCTTATAAAATCCGTTCTTACAACCGCACTTGTATCGGGCAGTGAAACGCCGTTCTTTCTGCCAAGCTCAAAGCACTTCATCATCCATGCCATGTTCTTTGCAAGGTTCTGCATTGTCTGCATACCCTCAAAATCCTGTTCGGCTTCACCGGGTACTCTGCCGTATACCATGTTCCAGTAGGTAGAGCCGACAACAGGCATCTGTGCTATGCCGAAATACTTGTTCAGGCAATCGAACGATGCTGAACTGCCTCCTCGTCTTGCAACCGCAACCGATGCACCGGGCTTGAATCTGAAAGCCGCACCGCCTGCATAGAACGCTCTGTCAAGGAATGACAGTATACGTCCGCTCGGGTGAGCATAATATACCGGTGTACCGAACACAAATCCGTCCGCTTCTTTAGCTTTTGCTATAAACTCATTAACATCGTCATCGGTGAAAGCACAGCCTTTTTCACTGCACTGTCCACAGCCTATGCAATCTCTGACAGGCTTTCCGCCCATCTGGAATATCTCATATGAAATGCCCTCGTTTTCAAGCGTCCTGCCTACTTCAAGCAGTGCGGCATTGGTATTGCCGTTCGCCTTCGGACTGCCGTTTAGCATTAATACCTTCATTAAAATCGCTCCTTCAAATAATATATTGCAATTTTGCGTTACAGATTATATCACCTTGAATAAAAATAGTCAAGTCAAAATTTACCGCATAATTTCATGCTGTTTATCATTCCGTCATTCCCACAACCTGCTTATACATTTCTTCATCGTCATAAATAAGATAAAAGTCGGTCGGAACAAAATATTTTTCCTGCAATGCCAAGCTCAGTTCATCCGCAAATTTCTCCGTGCTTTCATGCTTACGGGTAATGACCTTTTCACTGTCTGTCGGATAAATTTTAAGTGCGGTATCGTTAAATATTCTCTGCCATAATTCGCTGTGTCTGCCGCAGAAATGATACTCGGTTTTACCGAACTGAGTTATCATCAGCAGTGCCTCGTTTTCGATAAATTCGCTGTTATCGGTGTTGTTTACAATATAGAATATCTGCGCAATATGTTCCTTTACGGGTGTAATTGAACCTGTCAGCAATTCGACACCGTACAGATTATCCCGCAGCTTTTCACATCTGTCCATTTATTCTTCCTCCGGGTAAATTATGCCGTGTTCCTGCCTGAACCTTGTCATTATCTCCATAACATCGGCGGTGTAGTCAAGGCACATTACGTTTTTGTCGCCGTTTACCGCCTTTTCCATATCGGTTATTTCATAGTAAAGCGCATCGGAATTTTCACCTGTGCTGACAAGCTCCGTCCTGCCGTCTGTATAGGTTATTTTTGCTTCCCACGCTCTCGGATATTCCATGATTTCAATATAGCCGTTTTCGCAGGAAATCATAGCACGCTTGGGCTGTTTTGAATGGAGCGACAGCATAACGGTTGCCATCTGTCCCTCCTTGTCCGACAGCAAAAGGCTCGCCTGTTCGTCAACTCCCGTCGGTGCGGTTTTAAGCTGTGACAGCATATTATCCGGCTTTGAATCGAAAAACCAACGGATAACAGACAAGGCATACACGCCTATATCAAGCATCGCACCGCCTGCAAGGCTTCTGTTGAAAAAGCGGTTTTTCATATCGTATTCCTTGAAACTGCCGAAATTCATTGTGATAAGATTCACTCTGCCGAGTGTGCCGCTTTTCAGAATTTCATTCAGCTTTTTATATATCGGCATATGATAAACCGTCATAGCTTCGCCGATTACAACGTTGTTTTCGTCGGCAAGTGCGATAAGCTCACCGAGTTCGTCACTATTCAATGTTATCGACTTTTCAACAAGAATATGCTTTTTGTTTAAAATCGCTTTCTTCATAAAGCTGTAATGCGTGTTGTGCGGAGTGGTGATGTAGATTATATCGACATCGGGGTCGGTGAACATTTCATCATAGCTGTCATACACCTTGCCGATATTGTATTTTTCGGCAAAAGCCACAGCCTTGCCGTGCGTCCTGTTACCTACGGCAAAGAGAGTTCTTCCGTTTTTCAGCATTGCGGCGGCTGTTTCATTGGCTATAACGCCCGTGCCGAGTACCGACCGGCTGTAGTTTTTCATAATATGCTCCTTTTATATACAGCGGTTAAAAACAAAGCCTCCGCCGGCGGTTTTTATATGCCGTCAACGGAAGCTTGTCTGCTTAAATGTGTTTTGTACTCCCGTCAATAATTCTCAGCGTGTACTTCAAAGTAGCTCTGCGGATGATTACATACGGGACATACATCGGGAGCCTTTGTGCCTACTACGATATGACCGCAGTTGCGGCACTCCCATACCTTGACTTCACTCTTTTCAAATACCTGTGCGGTTTCTATGTTCTTTAACAGCGCACGGTATCTTTCCTCGTGGTGCTTTTCTATCTCGCCTACCGCCCTGAACTTAGCGGCAAGCTCAGGAAATCCCTCTTCCTCTGCTGTCTTGGCGAAGTTTTCGTACATATCTGTCCATTCGTAGTTTTCGCCGTCTGCGGCAGCCTCAAGGTTTGCCTTTGTATCGCCTATTCCTGCAAGCTCCTTGAACCACATCTTAGCGTGTTCCTTTTCGTTATCCGCAGTTTTCAGGAAAAGGGCGGACATCTGCTCATAGCCCTCTTTTTTCGCTACGGATGCAAAATATGTATACTTGTTTCTTGCCTGAGATTCTCCTGCAAACGCTTCCTGAAGATTCTTTTCGGTCTGTGTGCCTGCATACTTGTTTTTAGCCATTTTTTCATCCTCCTGTATTGCGGCTTGCTTACAATCAAGAATTGCCGTTTATTTACTTTGATTATAGTACGGGGGCAGGAATTTGTCAATAAGGCTATGATGCAAAAGATGTTTCTTGACAAAAGATTTTTGCCTGTTTATAATGAACATATCTTATTATGTTATGAAAGGGAGATTTGATGGCAGAACCGGTTACGGCAAGGCAAAACGCTATTTACGATTGCACACATATATATCTTGATGCTTTTGACAAAAAAGGACCAATCGGAGATTTGTACAGCGAAGCGGTTGCGGAGTATCTTGAACGGTTTATAAAAACAGAAAATTGTTTTATGTATACGTTGATTGAAAAAGATGTTATAGTCGGCTTCCTGACAGCCTGTGAGATCCCCGGAATATTATCAAGGAATATCAAAATTGATACGGTTGCCATTGCACCTGAATATCAAAATAAAGGCTATGGAACTGTTATGATGAACGAATTTTTCAATCTGTTTGAAAATGCCGTGTTTTTTTAGAAACAAAAAGAAACAGCATTTCGTATAAGCTGTACAGCAAAGTCGGATTCAAAGAGGTAAACGGATGCTTATCTATGTGTAAATATGACAGTAAATAAACCGCCGCAGACAGCAACATTTGGCTGTCTGCGGCACTTGAACGGATAGTTATTTCATCATTTTTCTTTTTCAAACAGAATTACTTCCTTTTAGTTGCAATTCAATAAAGACTTGCTTAACAAGGTTTAATCCGTCCTTATATTTCTCGTGGTGGTCTGCCCACCGTACAAGCTGCCAAAAAGAAAATGTTTCATTTGGCTCAATAATCACCTTATTGATTGTTCTTGCGGCAAGTTTAAGATTATGTACCTTGTTAATTTGATATTTCATATCAAATCCACTGTTTTCATTCATCATAAGTGATGAAGTTTCAAATACCGTATTAGGCAATAGTGCCTCAGATTTATTTTTGGCGTATTTGTTTCCGTCTATCAGCATTTCTAAATAGAACAGTTTTTTCCTTTGCCATTTACGGATAGGAAGTAAAAAGGGAAACACCTGTGTCAGTCTTTTTCTTTTCATAAATTCACCCTCTTAGTTTGTTTCTCCCAGATATTCTTCAAGGCATATTCCTCGTTTGTATATTTCGGTAGCCGCATTAACACCGACATATCGGTAATGCCATGGCTCGTTGGCTATACCTGTGATTGCAACTTTATTCTCTGGATAGCGATATATAAACCCATAGCGATAGGCATTTTGAGCGAGCCAGTTATAAACCTCATAACCATATGAATTTATGCCATCAGCATTTATATCAACGCCAAGACCAAGTTGATGTTCACTTGTTCCCGGAATAGCAACCCAGCGTTCTGTTTCTGTTTTTGCGTCGGATTCAGAATATCCTTTTTCGATATACTCCGCCATTGATTCATCGTATATTTGCTGTTGCTCCTGCTCTGTTCTGTAGCCGGAGGCAACAACAGGATATACACCATCATCCCTCATATCATCAAACATTTTCTGAAGCTGAGGGTATATTCTGCTGTCCACGCATTGTCCGTTTGATAGTTCTGTTAAATCGATTTCATTCTCAGTTTCAAGGGGATGCCATTTATTCACCAGTATCAAGCACCATTCTCCATCTGCTTCATTTTCATTACCAAAATCAATGGAAGGCAATGATGCCTTGTTGTATATATCTGTCCCTGCAAAACGCTGAACAAAGATGCCGGCTAATGCTATCAGTAAAATCAGGATGCAGATAAATAAGTAGGGACGGCGTTTCTTGGTTTGTTGGGTATGAGTTGACATCGTTTTTCCTCCCTGATAAGCTAAAAAAGCACGCTTGCTTTTGATACTGTAAGTGTACCAAAAGCAAGCGTGCTTTTTTTTCGTTTCCCCACAAGAGTTTCCTATGTTTTCCTGCGGAATTTCTTACGATTTTCCTACAGGAGCGGAAGAGTGACTGTAAATTCGATTTGCTCATTTTCACTTTTTGCGGTAATTGTTCCGTTATGAAGCTCAACGATTTCTTTTGCAACTGCAAGACCCAATCCTGCACCTCCGCTTCTGGAACTTCGTGCAACATCAAGACGATAAAACTGTTCAAAAATGCGTACAAGCTTTTCTTTTGGAATGGTATTGCCGCAATTGGTAAACTGAATACACAAATTTTCACCGTTTTGTTTTACAGCAATATGAATCGTGCTGTCATCAAAGCTATAATTCACTGCATTTCTCATCAGATTATCAAAAACGCGCTGCATCTTATTGACATCGCACTTTATCATAGTGTCTGGGGCTATTTCAAGCTCACATTTTAAATTCTTCTCTAAAAGCATTGGTTTGAACTCGTATGTAAGTTGTTCAAGCATACGGGTCAAATTGACCCTGCTGTACTCAAGAGTGATATTAGAAAGATTAAACCGCGTGATTTCAAAAAATTCGTTAATTAAATCCTCAAGATGTTCTGCTTTTTCCAAAGAAATTGACAAATACTTTTCTCTTAATTCTTCGGAAATTTTGTTTTCGTCCCGCAGTAAAGTTAAATACCCAATTACTGAGGTGAGTGGGGTTTTCAAATCGTGGGCAAGATAAACAACAAGGTCATTTTTCCGCTGTTCTGAAAGCTCTGCTGCCAGTTTTCGTTGTTCAAGAGTATGCTTAATATGATTGATTTTCTTTTCGATTGCAGTTAATTCAGAAGGCAAAACAATATCTCCTGAATTTTCTTCTATCAGAGCATCTATACTACGGTTAATTTCTTTGAAATACTTGGAAAATTCATTTAGATAAAAGCGCAAAATAATTGCAAATAACAGTAAGGAAAGCACTACGAAGAAAAGACTCATATAATCTCTAATATATATTGAATATACATTATAAGCTCGGTCATAATCATGGTAGACAAAATTATCCAAAAAACCCACAAAAGTGTCTGCTATGTGCCCTTTTAAAAATAGAGAGTAGAAGGCTGCTAAAAAAGCAAACGCAAAAAACAACATTCCAAAAATTCTAATCAATAATTTGTTTTTAAGAAGACGATAATCATCTCTTTCGCTATTTCTTTTATTTTTCAATGGTATATCCCACTCCCCACACAGTTTTTATAAATTTCGGTTTTTTTGCAGGCTCATTAAGCTTTTCCCTCAATCTTCCGATATGAGCCATAACAGTATTATTGTTATCAAGGAATTTCTCACCCCAAATATTTTCAAACAATTCCTCAGACGAAATAACTTTTCCTCTGTTCTCACACAAGTACCAGAGGATAGAAAACTCAATAGGTGTCAAAGTAACCTCTTTTCCATACAAAGTACATTTGTGAGTATTCTTGTTTATAATAAGTCCTCTTACATCATGTTCTGCAATGGGAGCAGCTTTTTCCTTGGTATTAGCCGCATTATTATAACGAACATAACGACGAAGCTGTGTTTTTACTCTTGCGACAACCTCCAAAGGGTTGAATGGTTTTGTAATGTAATCATCAGCTCCGATGGTAAGTCCCATAATTTTATCAGTATCCTCAACTTTTGCCGTCAGAATTATAATAGGATAAAAATACTGTTCTCTGATTTTCTGACAAATACGAAATCCATCAATATCTGGAAGCATTACATCTAAAATTGCCAAATCCATTTTTTGCGTTTTAATACATCCCAAAGCATCCAGACCATTATAAAATTTATGTACCGTGTAACCATCATTTTTTAGATAAACCTCTATTAGATCGGCTATCTCCTTTTCATCGTCTACTATTAAAATATTTTCATTCATAATCAGCTTTCACGCTCCTTATCAACATCATCTGGTAACGCTTCCATAATATCTCCAAAATCACATTTCAAATATTCACATATCGACAACAAGACAGGTAGCGTAACATTTTGATTTTTGCCAAGCTTAGCTTCTATGTACTCCTTTATCATTTTGTAGGTCACTCGTTCCTTGGGCTTATATTCTTCGGCTCTTTTAGCAATATTATCAAGCGGAACTTTTCCCTCACCCTCGCCAAACTCAACCTTTACGTTGATATGTCCGTCTGGCTTTTTGTGGAAAGCAGTACTACCGTCTCAACATGGTTCGTACCGCTGAACATATCGACTGCTACGCACTTGTCGGTGGAGTAGCCGAGCTCGGCGAAACAGGCGCAGTCACGGGCGGCGGTGGCGGCGTTGCAGGAGACCATGACGATGCGGGGGGCGGAGAAGGCGGCTATCTGCTCGCAGGCGTCCTTGCCGCAGCCCTTGCGGGGAGGGTCTACCATTATCACGTCGGGGCGGAGATTGCGTGAATGCAGTATCCGTGCGGCTTCGGCGGCATCGGCACAGATGAACTCGCAGTTTGTTATGCCGTTTGCGAGGGCATTATGCTTTGCGTTTTCGATTGCCTCGGGGACTATCTCGACGCCGATTATCTTCTTTGCCGTGCGTGCCATTGAAAGCCCGATCGTGCCTGCTCCGCAGTACAAATCAAGCACCGTTTTGCCCTTCGGCTCAGCAAAATCACAGGCTGATGAATAAAGCTGTTCCGCACAGGGAGTATTAACCTGATAAAACGCCTTCGGAGCTATGTTTACGGCGTTTTTGCACATGATGTCACAAATGTAGTTTTTTGATGTCAATACTATCTCTTCATCGCCTAAAATTACGTTAGTATCCCTGTTATTTACATTGATTACAGAACTTACTATCTCGTGATATTTTTCAAGAAGTCTGTCCGAGAGAATTTTAATTTCCGGAACATTTTTTGCTACTACTATACAAAGACATATTTCTCCGCTGTAATAGCCTTTTCTTAAATATAGATGACGTAATATACCTTTGTGCGTAGTTTCATCGTAAGCGGTCAGATTAAGCCCGGTAGAAATTTTCAGAAAGTCGGCAGTGATTTTCAAAAAAATGTCGGGCTGTAAAAGGCACTTTTCGCAAGGAACTATTCTGTGCGAGTGGAAGGCATAGAAGCCTGCGATAAGATTTCCGTCCTTGTCGGTGCCTATTGGTATCTGTAGCTTGTTGCGGTAGCCGTTTATATTGGTGTTGCGGATTATCGGCAAAAATTCGGGCGAAAGACCGCCTATTCTGGTGAAAGCGTCCTTTACGAACTGCTCTTTGGCTCTGAGCTGAGCCTCGTAGCTGATATGGCGCAGAGAACATCCGCCGCACCTTGTGTAAACGGGGCAGTCGGGAGTGACCCTGTCGGGAGAGGGGGTGATGATTCTCTCTATCTTGCCGTAGCAGTAGGTTTTGTTTACTTTCAGTATCTTTACTTCAAGCTTGTCCCCTATAGCAGAAAACGGCACGAAAATAACCATGCCGTCCTTCTTGCCTATACCGGAACATTCGCTTGAAAGAGCCGTTATCTCAATTTCAACGATGTCGTTCTTTTTCATTATATCTGTCCTAAGCTGAGTGCCTTTAAATAAGCGTTTATAAAGCCGTCAAGGTCGCCGTCCATAACTGCGCCGATGTTGCCCATTTCGTAGCCTGTGCGGTGATCCTTTACCATTGTGTAGGGCATGAATACATAGGAGCGTATCTGTGCGCCCCATGCGATCTGAAGCTGTTCGCCCTTGATGTCGGAAATCTTGTCGAGGTGTTCTCTTTCCTTGATCTCAAGCAGCTTTGACTTCAGCATACGCATAGCATATTCTCTGTTCTGATGCTGTGAACGCTCTGTCTGGCAGGCGCACACGATGCCTGTGGGAATATGTGTGATACGAACAGCGGAGGATGTCTTGTTGACCTTCTGACCGCCTGCACCGCTTGCACGGTAAACGTCCATCTTAATCTCGTCTTCGCTTATCTCAATGTCAATATCTTCGTTTATTTCGGGCATTACTTCTACGGAAGCAAAGCTGGTGTGGCGACGTCCGGAGCTGTCAAATGGAGATACACGGACAAGTCTGTGTACGCCGTTTTCGCTCTTCAGATAGCCGTAAGCGTTTCTGCCCTCAACCAGTATGCTGGCGCTCTTTATGCCTGCTTCTTCACCGTCAAGGTAGTCGAGTACGGTCACCTTCATACCGTGCTGTTCTGCCCAGTGATTGTACATACGGTAAAGCATCTCGACCCAGTCCTGAGCCTCTGTACCGCCTGCGCCTGCGTGGAATGTGAGAATCGCATTATTATGATCAAATTCGCCTGAGAGAAGGGTAGCAAGCTTCTGCGATTCAAGCTCTGTTCTGAAATGCTTTGCAAGCTCCTGTATCTCGGGAAGCATAGATTCGTCATCTTCTTCCTGAGCAAGCTCGAGCATTGTCATTACATCGTCATAGCTTTCACGGAGCTTTTCGTAGCTCTGTACTATATTCTTATCTTCGCCTATTTTCTGAGAAATTTTCTGAGAATTTTCTACATCGTTCCAGAAATCAGGCTGTGCGCTCTGTTCTTCGAGTTTTGCTATTTCTGCTTTGAGATTATCAAGGTCAAGTGCGCCGGCAAGCTCTTTAAGCTCAGGCTCATAGCCCTCGAACTCAACTTTGAGTTCATCATATTCTAACATAGGTTACCGTTCCTTTCAATTTTGCAATACTGTTTTATTATATACCAAAAAAATTTTTTTGTAAAGCCTTGAAATCGTTTTCATTTTATGATATACTCAATTTATTCGGTGAAAACGCAGGTTTTCACAAAATTATTCCGGTAAGCTGTCTGTGAGCGGTGCATAGCGGCGGACGAACAAATTGCCGGAAAGGACGGATAAGTCTTAAAAATCAGTATTTCTGAAAAAAGTTGTGTAAGGAGTTTATTAACATGAGCGAGATCAAGAAGATCCACATGGGTCCTGCTAAATGTGCGGTTGACCTTGGCGACGGAAGTGAAAGAGGAGAGTATGTAAACCAGGATTATATCCTGAACAAGCTGGGCAGACCTCACAGAGCGGTAAGCCTTATGTATTGCTATTATCCGCTTGACGAAACATGGCCTGCAAGAGCGAGAAACGCTTTCAAGGACAAGGAAATCACATTCCAGTGGGATTATCCCTATGACGACTATTTTACATATAAGGGCGGTATCGGCGGAACAACCAACGACGAGCCTTTCACCTGTATGCGTGATGTAAGACGTCACGGACAGGACGTTATACTTACAATGACGATAGATCCGAATGTTACGGACGAGCATCTCGAACAGATAGGTAAGGAGCTTTCGACATTCGGTCGTATGCAGCTGAGAATCAACCACGAGGCTACAGGTAACTGGTTCTCATTCACAAAGCGTGCAACATATCAGCAGGTGGCTGATTTCTATATTCACGCCCGTGAGGTAATAAAGAAATTTGCTCCCAACGTACAGACTATTCTCTGTATCGGCGGTGTGGAGCATCCCGAAAAGGGCGGAGAAATCGAGATGGAAAAGGAATTTGCCGACGCTGTAAGAGCAACGGATATATGGTCTGTTGACAAGTACATGGCTCTTCACTGGGGTTGGCCTTTTGACGTTGCGGACGAGGGCGGAAACTCTTTTAGCAGAAGCAAGGTAGCTGATACATATAATCTTACTAAGCTGTCGGAAAAGCGTTACAGAGAGCTTTGCGGCGGAGAAAAGAAGCCTATGGTAATGAGTGAGTTCAACGCTGACGGCGATGTAACGGGACCTTACGATCAGGCTGAAATGGTAAAGGAATTCTGCGATATGCTCAAGAACGACAAGGATCAGGGCTGGTTCAACGGCTTTACATTCTATCAGTTCCGTGACAGAGGCAGACTGGGACTTGAAATTGAGGATCCGAACAATGCTGACTGCGGTATTGAGCAGCCGGTAATGCAGACCTACAAGGAAATTATTCACGATGAGTATTTCTATCCCGAAATGAAAAGCGAGGGTGACGCACAGTTCCCTGTAAAATTACGTTGGGGCGGTTCTGAGGACGCTGAGGGTATCGAGATACCTCTGCACTTTGAAAAGAACCCCACATTCTGCGAAATCACATTTGAGGACGAGGACGCAGAGCTTAATCTTATGATGGAGATAAACGGCAAGTGGTTCTACAAGGCGCCTCACGCAAAGACGATAGATTTTATGTCGGCATTCTTTGAAAAGCCTCTTGACGGTGAAGCTGACATGACGCTCAAGATATTTGCGCCTCCTGCAAGCGGTGAGAACGTAAATGACGGCAGTGAGGACTGGATGCTGAACACTTATTCGACTATCACGAAGATGCCGAATATCCGTATCAGATTTGCACCTATCTTAAAGTAAGTGGGCACCAAATAAGTATACTTCACCCCAAACAGCTATATTCGACATAAAAAATAATCGCAAGTTAAATCACTCAACACTAAGTGAATAACTTGCGATTTTTATTATCCTACAACTTGTTTTGTAGCTTTTATTTTCTCATCACTGAACTTTACAACATCAGCAATGACAAGTTTCTGTATTGCCGAGATAAGAGTTGACATTAGCTCATAATCAGGCTGTTCATTTTTTACAGGTAACTGCATTTTAAACTTAAAGCTTTGTGAACTGCGTAATTTCTTACCATATGAGAATTTATTTTCAATGGACTTTCCCATAGAACAGGTTAAGAAAAGCATAATTTCTTTTGAATAATCACTTTTCTCGCTCCAGTAAACGCCAGTATCATCACCTGCACCAAAATCATAATTTCTATAAAATGCATTTCCGAAAATATCAATTGTAATTGAGTTCTTTGGAAAACTTGCAACCGGATTAGAAATATAACCAACTACACCTGTATTTGTTACTCCTGCCATTACAAAAGGAATATCTCCTGCTATTTGGTCATCTTTTTTCAGTCTTCTTCCTTGTACAATTTTATCAAATATTACATCGTAACAGAAAGGTTTAAACTCAATATTTTTTGAAATCAAATCATTGACAGCTGACAGCTCATCAGCTGTCAGTTGCGTATCTTTCAGTCCAGAGACTGAAAGATACGCTTCCAGCTCCTCTATACGCTCCGCTTCCAGCTCCTCTATAAAGCTTTCCATAAATTCAAAGTCGATTTTTCCGTTTTTGGTAGGAAGTTTAATATAATCATTCTTTATACGTTCCCAACCCGCCTTATTTGTCCAAGCGTAATTACCAAATATCGTTTTTCTAATTGTGCTAACTAAGAAAAGGTGTTGATTATCTGATAATGTCGAACTTGTCTTAACCCATTTTAAAGCATACGCATCCTGCAAAACTGTAAATTCCTTACTTTGATAAAAAGTTGCACCAGTATTTGCACCATTTGCTGATATGGTTATTACATTTTTCAAAATCAAGGCGTTTTCTCTTGGAACGTAATTGTTCAATCCTTGATTTTGTATTCCTGCTGTAAGACAAGGTAATGTAAAAATTCCAGTAGGTTCACTTGGCAACTCACTCGTTTTGTAATTCATTTTATCGGAATCAATTTTTGCAAAAAGTTCACATAATTTGTATTTGCCCCACTCAACACTTGCCAATTTCTCATTGAGTGAGGCATTTATTTTCCCAAGCGTTCGTTATCCTCACTGCTCTTACCTTTTAAAAGTGTTGATACTTCCCAAGCAAGATAATCACTTACGGTCTTTTTGAAGTCCTCAAGCGTTGGGATTGTGTTAATTGGAGCAGACTGATTCCAATCAGCACCGTTTTCCGGGTCGATTTTACCCTCATAATATTCCTTGTCAGTGAAAATATTAAGTTCTGACTTGCCGAATCTGACAATATCAGCAATTTCCTGATAGCGTTCTTTGGCGTGGTCTGTATCTCTTAGATTTACACTTGCTTTCTTTCTGTTGGTTCTTGTGTAGCCGTCATTAGAGAAATCGATAAACTTAACTGTATTCTTTGCGTGATGTGGTTCGCCGACCTTGAAAACATAAATATTTGTTTGAACACTTGACTTGCCAACAAACAAGTCAATCGGCATTTTAACGCTTGCAAGCAACGTACTATGCTTCAGTATTTCCTTGTTATATTTGACAGCTTTGCCCGAACCTGCCGAATTTTGAATGATAATTGCCGCATAGCCTTTTTCCATCATTGAGAGAGCTTTTTCAACAAAAATCATACCATTTCCATCAGCGGAATATGGGGGATTAAGCACAAATGCAGTGGCAGGAAAATTTTTTTTCGTTGAAATAAAGCCATAGTTTCCGTCAAAATTTTTCAAAGAGTCCTGATTCAAAATGTTGGAACTTCCGTCGCCCATTAAAATCATATTTAAGATTGCAAGCATATAGATTTGCGGCAGAATTTCAAGACCCAACAGCTGAGTTGCTTTAATTTTTGCGACTTTTTCCTGATATTCCTCAGGTGATGATATTTTTTCCTTTGCATCATCAATCATTTCATTCATTGCAGCAACAAGAAGTCCTGCCGAACCTGTTGCAAAGTCCCATACATAAGAATCTTTATCAACTCTTGCAAGCTTTACAAGTAACCTTGCAACGTATGAAGGTGTAAGAACAACGTCATTCAACTTATCCTGAGTAAATCCAAGCCAGTTATACATTTCATTGAAGAGCATACCTGTAAAATCTGTTGTAATACCTATCTTATAGTAGATACCCAAGTCATCAACAATTTTCGAGAATACTCTTTTTATTTGGCTTTCTCCGTTTTCCGGTTTGTTTCTGTTTTCATCAACTAAAGTGTTTGAAAGTGTTCTGATAATCAAATCTTGCTTTTGTTGTGGTAACTGTTTTTTCTTCAAGAAAGATGTAATTTTTCTGATGATTTTATCTCCGTCGGTTTCACCGCTTTCGGTAGAAGATCCCAAATCAGATTTTTCAAGAGGTTTAACGCCCTCTGCGCCAAGCGTTGCAATGATAGTAGCTGCAACAAGATATATTCTATCGTTTTCTCCCAATCCTGTTTCTTCTTTGTAGATGTCATTGTTAAGTTTAACAAGACTGATATTGATTTCTTTTTCACGCTTTTCTTTGAGTTTATCAATCTCTGCCTGAGTAAGACTGAGTTCATTAAGCTTTTCTACAAACTCATCAAAATGTGACGGCTTTAAAAAGGAAAGGTCTGTATAATCTCCAACTCTTTGACCAAAGCCAAGATTATTTTTGTCAGCTGAAACATAATAAACACCAATCTCGTGCTGAAGTTTTCCAAACTCATCTTTGTATCCGGTTACACCTATTGCAATGATTCTTGTATAGCTTGTGTAGTGTAAAATCGCATTCGCATAATGTATCGCACCATTTACAGCATACGACTTAATATTCGTATAGTTTGGTTCATTTTTATCTTTTTTGTTATCTACGATTCCGTCAGTATCCAACTTTACGAGTTTATCTTTGTAACCTTTATATTCAATAAGAACAGGATAAAAAGTCCCATACTTATCTTTCAACAACAGTTTAGCATCAGGTCTGTTACCACCTTTGCCACCAATCTTTGAATGATATTCATCAAGAGCCTTATCTATTTCGGAATTAAGTGATGCTTGTTCAAGCTTATAGTCAAGACCATAGCTTTTCAGCCAGCCGTTTACCAAGTCAGCTATATCCGGTTCAACAGATTGTACTTTGCTTTTATTAGCCATATTATCCTCCGCAAAATTTTTATTTAATCAAGTGTCAATATATTTTTTTATTATACCACATTATCGAAAGCCTTACAAGACTTTTAAGATGAGTTTTGAAAAATTTGTCTGTACTGCTATATCAACATTTCACAAAAATACTTATGAACATTCTGTAAATTCTGCAAAAAACAAGGTGCGTTTTGCTGATTTTTTGCATATAAGGTGAGGGGGAAAATAAGGTGAAAACGAACGGCTAACATAAATCGTCGCACTTTGTTAATACATCGGGAAAGACTAAAATGATATAATGATTTCAGAGTAGCAAGCAACGATGAACGTGGCACGCTTCGTTCGCAGTTCATCAGCTTGTTAGGGACGCTCCGTTTCCCTAAGATCCTTTAATTTGATGACTATCGTCAGAAAAATAAACACAAAAAATGAAAGTGAGGACACAGAAATGGAACGAAAAGTGAGATACGATCGTAAGCTACCGATAGTTCTTTTCATAGGACAGCACTTCTCGGGTTCGCTATTCGAATCAATATACTTGTCATTGCATATGTACAAAGCTTTGGATGCACACGCTTAAGTTGTCCTTGCCGTGCTTGCCCTCACAAAACATAAATAGCTGAAAAAATCAATAACTACGATTCAACGGAAGAAGCACGAGGGACAGTGCGGTTTTGAAAGAGCCGGTGCAGGGTGAGGGTGTGCTTTTGAGAGGACTGTGAGCGGTGTGGACGGTGAAATGATAATATCATAAAATCGGTATATATATTTGCTTTGTATTTGTTTATTTCCACAAAAAATTCTATAATTATTTGGCTGTTTTGTTGAAAATGATGTGAAAACGTGATTTAAATTTGACTTTAGTTGCACAATATGATAAGATAAACCTATATAAAGACGGTCAAAAAACCGTATTGTTTATCCTTTGTGTGAGGTAGCGGAATGAAGAAGAACAAGAATGTATATGACGGGGCTGAAATGGTTCCGGAGAACGTTGAAAATACACATAAGAAAGGGAAATCTCTTACCGGCAGAATATTCAGGTGGATGTGTCTTGCTGTCGGCGGTTCGCTTATGCTTGTCTGCATAATCAATATACTGCTGAGCTATACATATCTTAAGCAGGCGCTTGTGAATGAGATGGACGAGGTAGTGCATACCGCATCGAATACTATTTCAAATCAGCTTGAATCTGTTGTAAACGCAATAACGCAGATTTCTGCCGACGCCGATTTTTCTGACGTTGCAGATGTATCTGCGATACGCTCGAAGTGTATTTCTGTCGCAAGAGATAATTCTATGTATGTCAAGGTCGATATGACGGACAGGGACGGTAAGGGACTTAACGACGACTCTATCAACTGGTCGGACGATCCTGCATATCGTGAGGTAATAGAAACCAATAAAGCGGTTGTCGGTGAGCCTTATTACTATGAAAAGACGGGTAAGGTCGTTATGGACGTTACCGTGCCTATAATTTCAAACGATATAAATAAGCTGCTGAGAGCGGTGCTTCGTATAACAGTTGACGTGAATGTATTCTCAAATGTTATCGGTCAGATTTCAATCGGCGATACCGGCTATGCGATGGTGGTTGACGCAAAGGGAAATATAATCGCACATCCGGACTCGGAACTGATACCGCAGATGATGAATTATATCAGTCTTGCTTCGCAGGACGGCTCATATCAGACTATGGCTGATTGCGTTTCATCGGCAATTGCGGGTGAATCGGGATTTGGCGAGGTTACGCTTGACGGCGTTTCAAAATATGTCAGCTATGCGCCTATAAGCAATGCGAAGGGCTGGAGCTGTATAATGATTGCGACACCGTCTGAGCATACGCAGAGCATTTATAATTCTGTTGTTATCGGCATGATTGTAACGGTCGTATGCTTTGCGCTGTCGGTATTGCTTATAATAACGATAGTGAAAAAGATAATTTCGCCCGTAAAGCAGTGTTCGGACAGAATCGTTACGTTATCGCACGGCGATCTTCACCAGCAGGAGCTTGACTTCGGCAAGAAAATTGACAAGGAAATATCTCAGCTGAGCGAAAGCACGAACCTTATCAGCAAGAATATAAACGAAATCATATCCGACATCGACACTATGCTAAGAACGCTCGGAAACGGCGATCTTACATATAAGCCGGCTGATGTTTATCTCGGTGACTTTGCGCCTATCAGGCAGTCATACGAATCTATAATGATCTCACTTAATAAGACGATGGACAAAATAAGCAAGGCAGGTCAGCGTGTTGCTACAGGCTCTGAGCAGGTGGCATCTGCGGCAGGCAGTCTTTCGGGCGGTGCGGCAAAGCAGGCGGCATCGGTCGAGGAACTTTCGGCATCGCTTACTGAGGTTGCGGAAAAGGTCAACCGTAACGCAGCGAGAGCGGAAAACGCCGCTGAGAATTCGGCTCAGGCTACAAAGCTTGTTGAATCGGGCAACGAACAGATGAACGGTCTGCTTGGGGCTATGCAGGAAATCGGAGAAACATCCGGCGAAATCGAAAAGATAATAAGAACGATAGACGATATTTCGTTCCAGACGAATATACTTGCGCTTAATGCGGCGGTAGAGGCGGCAAGAGCGGGTGACGCAGGAAAGGGATTTGCTGTTGTTGCGGACGAGGTAAGAAATCTTGCGGGCAAGGTTGCTGAGGCGGCAAGCACAACGACAGAACTTATCAAGAACTCGATGAAGGCTGTTGAAAACGGAACGATGATTGCAAACAAGACGGCACAGACACTGACAGAAATCGTCAATACGACAACTGCCACAACAAAGCTGGTAGGCGAAATCTCAACGGCTTGCGCAGAGCAGGCTGAGGCTATAGAGCAGATCAATGCCGGCGTTGATCAGATTTCTTCGGTAGTACAGACGAACTCCGCTACAAGCGAGGAATGTGCGGCTTCTGCACAGGAGCTTTCGGTGCAGGCAAATCTGCTTGACGAGATGGTATGTGGCTTTACAATCGACGAGGAGCTTGTTACTCGTGAGGAAACGGCGGAGAACGAAGAACCGTCTGAGGAAGAGGAAAACGCTGAAAACGGGGAAGAACCCGAATATGTGGATGACGACCCGGACGATGACGAAAACTGAATTTCTTAAAACAGGCAACAATATATAACCGATCCCTCCTGCATTATCACGCAGGAGGGATCGTTTTGTCAGTATTCGTCTTTTATGCGGAATAAGGTTTCGTGGGGGTCGGGCTGACGGTCGGCAACGTACATATCGTTTATCACGATGTAGCGGCTGTCCTGAAGGGTCTGTACTACTTTGTCAATGTCTTCCTCAGTGCCTTGCGCCTCCATTTCGACCGAGCCGTCGTATAGATTTTTTACCCAGCCTGTTACGCTGTAGAGCGAGGCGGCATTCTGCGCCCGGTAGCGAAAGCCGACACCCTGAACTCTGCCTTTGAAGAAAAAGTGCTTTCTGATTATCTTTGTGTTCATTTTTGCCTCCGTCAGAATGTGAATATGTCTTTATCAAGCTCTTTCACAAGCTTATCGCTGTAAAGCTCCATTTCTTCGGGGCTTTGTGAGCTAAGAGGCTCGATTATGCCGATCGTCATCATACCTGCCTGCCTTGCGGCTTTGAGAGAAGCGGATACGTCATCGAGCATAATGCAGTTTTCGGGCGGTACGCCGAGCGTTTTTGCGGTATCGAGATATATGTCGGGGTACTGTTTGCCTTTGCCGAAAACGGCGGCGGAGCTTATCGTTTCAAACATTCCCCACAGTCCTGTGTGATGAAGCACGGGGGTGTAAAGCTCGGGGGTCTGCGAGGTGCATACGGCGGTCTTGTAGCCGCTTTTCAGAGCAAGCTCAACCGTTTCACGAGCGAAGGGTTTTAGTTTTACGTTGTGTCGGTATTCGTCTATGGCGAGATCTGTCCATTCCTGCATAAGCTGTTCGGGCGTTTCGGGAAGACTGAAAAGATCTATTGTGTACAATGCTGTTTCGTAAAAAGAGCGGTGGCTGCATTGCCTGCCGTAATCATCGGGCGGAGTTATGCCACGTCTGCGCAGAAATTCCTCGTCAACGTACTGCCAGACGTACATCGAGTCGAGCAGAGTGCCGTCAAGGTCGAACAGCACTGCTTTTATATCGTTCATATTCTACTCCTTTCTAAGCTTATATACTGCTATTGTATCACAATAAGGCGGTGGGGTCAATAAGATTTTACGGACGATTTTCGTGTATGCGGCTTGCAAAATGCGTGGATTTATGGTATACTGAATTAAAAGAAATACAGAGAAGAATAAAGGAAAGAAAAGAAAATTGGAACAGACAAAAGAAAACAAGATGGGCGTAATGCCTGTAAATAAGCTGCTTGTTACAATGTCGCTTCCTATAGTTATATCAATGCTTATCCAGGCAATGTATAACCTTGTTGACAGCGTATTTGTGGCACAGATAAACCCGGACGCACTGACCGCTGTAGGTATGGCGTTTCCGATGCAGAGCCTTATGATAGCGTTTCAGACGGGGCTTGGCGTCGGAATGAATGCGCTTGTATCACGCTATCTCGGACAGAAGAAGCCTTATGAGGCAGGTCTTGCGGCAACGCATGCGCTTATTCTTACCGCTTTGAACTATGTTGTATTTTTAATAGTAGGGCTTACGGCGATACCTGCGTTTTTCTCGATACAGACACATTCTGAAATCATAGCGGGATATGGTGTTGAATATCTGTCAATCGTATGCTGCGGCTCGCTCGGATTATTCTTCCAGATATACGGCGAGCGTATATTGCAGGCGACAGGCAAGACACTGCTTTCGATGGTGTCGCAGATACTCGGTGCGGTTATAAACATAGTGCTTGATCCTGTGTTTATTTTCGGCGTTGATTTTCTCGGAATACCCGCAATGGGCGTTACGGGTGCGGCAATCGCCACTGTAGCAGGTCAGATAATAGCGGCGGCGGTAGGATTTTTACTGCACCACTTCCACAATAAAGAATTAAGGCTTGTATTCAGAAAATTCAGACTGAATCCTGGTACGATAAAGACGATATATGCTGTCGGAATACCTTCTATTATAATGAGTGCGCTGGTTTCGGTGCTGACGTTCGGTATGAATATAATACTGAAAGCGTATGAGCCTGCGGCGGCTACGGTATTCGGCGTATACTTCAAGCTGCAGAGCTTCGTGTATATGCCTGTGTTCGGTATGAATAACGGAATAGTTCCTATCATAGCCTATAACTACGGGGCAGGAAAGCCGAAGCGTATAACGGATACGCTGAAGCTCGGTGTTATCTGCTCGGTTGCGATAATGACAGTCGGACTGCTGCTGTTCCAGCTTATACCGGTGCAGTTACTGGGAATGTTCGCTCCGACGGACGATATGATAAGGCTCGGTGAAACGGCGCTCAGAATATTCAGCGTATCGTTTGTATTTGCCGGAGTGTCGATAGTGTTAAGCTCGGGCTTCCAGGCGCTCGGAAACGGCTTTTACAGCATGATAGTATTTATAGTAAGGCTTATTGTGCCGACACTGCCTTTTGCGTGGCTGTTCGGCATTATCGGAGGGGTTGACTGCATATGGTGGTCGCTCCCTGTAAGCGATTTGTTAGGACTTATTGTTGCGATACTCCTTATGCGCAGGATCTATAAGAATGTCATATCGAAAATGTATGACAAACAGGATGAATCCTCGGCACAGGTACAGCAGGCATAAGAATAAAGCACAAACGGAGGAATGATTATGGGAAAAATAATCACTATTTCAAGACAGTACGGAAGCGGAGGAAGCGAGATCGGCAGAAAGGTCGCAAAAGCACTTTCGATCCCGTATTACGACAGGACGATAATTGATGTTACCGCAAAGGAAAGCGGATTTGATCCCAAATACATAGAACGTGCGGAGCAGACGACAACGACCAGTTTTCTTTACAATCTTGCGATAAACGGTATGTACACACAGCCGCTTACCGACCAGCTTTTCTCGGCGGAGTGCAGAGTTATCAAGGCTCTTGCGGATAAAGGTCCGTGCGTTATAGTCGGCCGCTGTGCGGACTATGTGCTGAGGGAGCAGTACAGTACATTTGATGTTTTCGTGCATTCTACGGATGATTTCAGATGCGGACGTATCTGCGAGCATGACAATATAAGCAAGGACGAGGCGCTTTCGATTATCAGACAGAAGGATAAGGCAAGGCGCAGACACTACAAGTATTATACGGAACGTAACTGGGGCGAATCGCTGAATTACGATCTGTGCATCAATACGGCTACCTGCGGTATTGATGAGGCGGCTGAAATAATCGCTAAGCTTGCAGGCAAATAAAGACGTCGCATTCAGCGGCTGACGCCTTTAAGAATAGTAAAAAAATCGGCTGTCAATGGTGACTTTCAAATCACATTGGCAGCTTATTTTTTTAAAACAGTTAAACAGAGAAAATATTTGAACAGAAGGAACGGTGAACGATGGAATTTGTAATGCTCTTTTTTTCGGCAATCATCATTGTCTGCATTGTAGGCAATAAGCTGTCGGCAAGGATAGGCGTACCGAGCCTGCTTATATTTCTGGCGCTTGGTATGATATGCGGCTCGGACGGTATTCTGAAGATACCGTTTGACAACTATCAGCTCAGCGAGCAGGTGTGTACGGTATGTCTTATATTTATAATGTTCTGCGGCGGTTTTTCTGCCAACTGGAAAGCGGCAAAACCTGTTGCTTTGCGTGCGGGACTTTTATCCTCGCTCGGTACGATAGTTACGGCGCTTATTACTACGGCAGGCTGTCATTTCCTGATAGGATTTGATATAAAAGAGAGCTTTCTTATCGGTGCGGTTATTTCGTCTACCGATGCGGCATCGGTGTTCTCGATACTTCGTTCAAAGCAGTTAAACCTGCGTGGCGGTCTGGCTTCACTGCTGGAAATCGAGAGCGGTTCCAACGACCCGTTTTCTTATATGCTGACGGTCATTGCACTTGCGATAATGGCGGGTGATGATATTTCACAGCTTGGTCTTCTTGCGGTGCTGCAGATAGTCCTCGGTGTTGCGTTCGGCTTTGCGATGGGATTTGCCGCAGTATTTGTAATGAAAAAGGTGAAGCTGTCGAAAAACAGCTTTGACATAATTTTTATGATGGCGATGATATTTGCGGCATATTCCGCACCTATACTGCTCGGCGGCAACGGATACCTCAGTGTATACATAGCGGGTATCATCATCGGTAACAGCAACATAGGAGAGAATAAGGCGCAACTTGTACATTTCTTCGACGGAATCACGGGGCTGAGCCAGATAATGCTGTTCTTCCTGCTGGGATTGCTGTCGAATCCTTCACAGCTACCGGGCATAATACTTCCGGCACTTGCAATATTTGCGGTGATGACCTTTATATCACGTCCTGTTGCGGTGTTTGCAATATGCTCAAAGGGGTATACATGGGCTGACAGGCTGTTTATAGCGTGGTCGGGTCTGAGAGGTGCATCGTCCATCGTTTTCGCAATAATGGCTACGGTGAGCGATGTGTACACGGACAGCAATCTGTTCAATATAGTAGTGTGCGTCTGCCTTATCTCCGTTGCATTTCAGGGAACGTTACTGCCGAAGGTCGCAACGGGGCTTAAACTCATTGATAACGAAAGCAGTGTATTAAAGACGTTCAACGACTATCAGGACGAAACTCCGCAGTTCAATATGATGCGTATATTCGTATCGGATACTCACACCTGGAACGGACACAAGATAAGCGAGATAGATTTTCCCGATGATTCGCTTGTGCTTATGATAAAACACGGCGACAGCACTATCGTGCCGAAAGGCGATACGGTGATAAATGCCGGAGATGATGTTATACTCAGCATTCCGTCATACAGAGACAGCGGAAATATATTGCTCAAGGAATACGAGATAGGACCAAAGCATTTGTGGAAGGGAAAGACTATAAAGGAGCTTGACCTGCCGACTACGCTTCTTATTATAATGATAAAGAGAAACGGCGATATGGTCGTACCTAACGGAAGCACTGTAATAAAGCAGGGTGATATTCTTGTTGTAAGCGACCAGTCGCATATAGAAGAAAAGAAGAAAAAGGATAAGCACGGCGGTGACGAGCCGGATAAAAAGTCGGATAAAGCGGCTGAGAATAAAGAATGCGATGAAAAAGAGGGAGAGAAGGTGAGCGTGTAACAATTGACGGAACAACGATAATGACTTTCGGGCTTGAAATTAAAGGTCAGCTGTGATAGAATAAGGCTGACGGCTTTTGTAAATATGAAACTGCCGTGTTATATATGCGGCAGTTGCTTTTTTGTGAGGAAAATATGAAACGCAGTAAGAAAATATCGGTGCTCAGAGAGTGCGCTCGGAACAAGCATATATGCAGGTGCTTTTACGAATATGACAAAAGCTATTGGTATTACTATATCAATGATTTCAACGACAAATTTGTACTCGGGCAGGAAGAAAACGACTTTGAACTTAACGGATATACGATCCGCAACCTTGACGAACTGAAAAAAGCGGAAATCAAGAATGATGTCTGTGAAGAGATAAACAGACTGAACGGGGTTGCAGGGCAGATCAAAGCTCCCGGAATCGATATAAGTTCGTGGCAGAGCATATTCAATTCGCTTCTGGAGTGCGGCGAATGGGTGATAGTCGAGAATGAAAATGATGAGATATTCCATATAGGGATAATCTTAAAGGCAGGGAAGAATAAACTGACGATGAGAGAGTTTGACGCAGACGGAAAATGGCAGGAAGAAACCAAAATTCCATACAAAGAAATAACAAGCGTCAGCTTTAAAACAAGATATATTGATAACTGGAGAATGTATCTCGAAAGAACGAAAGAAGGATAAGTATGGACATTAAGGAAAACTTCAAGGGGCATTTAAGCACTATCAATCATCACAAGATGGAAGTAATGAGGCTGTGTTTCAAGGTCGGTCTTTATAAGCAAGGGCTTATGCATGATCTGTCAAAATACTCGCCGAAGGAATTCATAAGCGGCGTGGTATTTTACACGGGGGATAAAAGTCCGAACACTACGGAAAGACGTGCGACGGGAAAAAGCGAGGCGTGGCTTCACCATAAGGGAAGGAACAGGCATCACTTTGAATACTGGATAGATTACGGACAGGAGCCGGGTTCTGCGATGCAGGGAACGAAGATGCCTGTAAAGTATGTTGTGGAGATGTTCTGTGACAGGGTGGCGGCTTGTAAGACATATTATAAAGAGAATTATAACGACAGTATGCCGTTTGAATATTTCAACAAAAACAGAAAACACTATATGATGCACCCGGAAACTATGGAGCTTCTTGGAAAAATGCTGATAATGCTGAAAAGATACGGCGAGGAGGATACGCTGGTATACATAAGGGAGAGAATCCTTACCGGAAGGTATCCGAAAAAGACAGCGGTAAAAAGCTGATAAAATACATTAAATAGCAGAAAAATGCAGTAAATAGAATATATAGACAGCTTTTTACGGCTGATTGTACAAAGTGCCTTTAAAAACGGGATTAAACGAGTAAGTTTTATGTAAATTTACTTTGAAAAAAACGTTGACAAATGTCGTTTTCCATGATATAATAGACAAGCACTCAAACGAGAGGGCACGAAAACAGAGGGTACTTGAGAAAGCCTGAAACCGCTTGAACAGTGAGAAAGATGGCAGTCGAGGGTACGGAGATGAGCTGAAAAAAACGGAAGGAAGAAACGGCGGAAGCACGGTGACCGACTGGTAAAAAGTTCAAAACTCTGAAAAAAGAAATTTAAAAAATTTCAAAAAAGTGCTTGACAAACTCGAATGAATGTGATATAATAAATAAGCTGTCGCAAGAGCGGCACAAAGTTCCTTGAAAATTGAACAGTACAGAATTAAAAACATTACCTTGAGATTCTTTATGAGAATAACAAGAAATTCTGGATGAACACAAAATAACGTGCTAATAGATAGCAAGTTAGCGTTCAGCAGAGCAATCAAACTTTGATATTTAAAGCGAAAGCTTGAATATACCATTTAACAAAGAGTTTGATCCTGGCTCAGGACGAACGCTGGCGGCGCGCCTAACACATGCAA